>JAABUI010000151.1_pt1 | contig 97538 bp, 112 predicted proteins | sample 5559111 | NCBI WGS metagenome assembly JAABUI01 (sample SAMN10711870, study PRJNA513365) | rock metagenome | isolation source: Antarctica rocks | place: Antarctica: Victoria Land, Buttleship Promontory | reverse complement strand
AGCGTCGGCTGAGGAACACACATATGTAGCCAGCTTCTTTCCCGTAGCTACCTTTCTTCCTTAGCATTTATCTTCTAGTTAAATGACACCCCTATCTGACCCGCTCTAGGCAGGCCCCTAACAAAGATGCTTTTGTCTGATTGACTTCAAATGCTTCTTCATGATGATGTGGTTAACGTTCAAAATGATGAAGCACCTGGAAATAAAAAAAATAAAAAAATAAAAATCCGCTTTACCTATTCTGTACTAGCGTGCGCGGAAACCCTGTTTATACGAGTAAGGTCGATTCATGTTCGAATACTACCTTAGATTTGCAAAATATTATAGTTTGCCGTGATGAAGTGTAAATCTGATAATTGTCTAAAGGTGTGTCTTCTACAAAAGAGGCTATCTAGATTTCACATGGTCGAAGCATACCAAAGCTAGTACTGATTAGGTTAGCAGGCAGCAATCTGCACCACACGAGAATAAAATACACGCTTGTAATATAGTCTAGAGTATTGTAATCAAAGAACCACTGTAGAGTAATCAGGAAGATCAATCTCGCAAAACTTCGATGTTTCAACAATTACCTTTTTTACTTTTCTTTATTATGTTTGTTTGAGCTTCGCAAAGGTAGTTGTTGATGTACCTACATACGATGGTTGAACGATGTTTTAATGGTAGAAAGGACACGGTACGTATGTTCCGGATTTCAAGTTTTCAACTTCAAGCCACTTTCGGGCCTGTTGTTCTAGCTCTTCGAGAATACTTAGGCTAGAATTGATTGAGGAATCTAGCGAGGCTTGTTTGGTGCCATTGATGGAATCTTGTAGCGAGGGCGAGGTTGGTAGGGTGGATTGCGCTGGAGTGACTGTCTCTTGGCTTCCAGGAATCCCTACTCCAGCAAGGTCTTACCGGCACACGTCTCATGATTCTTTCGAATCTGCAGACGTCTAGAGGATTGCTTCCGTTCTTCCGTTCCTCCAAATTTTCCTAGCTACTCTATACCTCATAACATCGAGTTCCGTTACTTGTATAGTACGTTGTATTTGTTAAGTAGTAAAAATATATATCGTATTCTCATAGAATTGTATTTCCTTAGCCAATCTATACCAAAGATCATATTATAGCCATTCAGCGGGGTAACAAAAACCGTGACCTGGCTATAATTAGAAGCTACTTACGTAGTGAATAGTACTCAGCTTTTCGTCCAAGGACAAATACAATCCGTTAGATAATCAGTATATATCGGATCGACTTGTCCGCGATGCGCATTCAGGCGATATGGAGCTATATCGGAGAAGGAGATAAGCTCGCCACCCTGATCTATGGCAGTCACTCCCGACAGAAATGGCTGGCAGGCACATTCCCAGCTTCATTTGCAGCCGCTCGTTTTCGATTCCAAGGCTTCAGCCTTTAGAAATGCTCCATCTACTGCTCCCATTTTGCCTTGGCCACTAACATGGGATTAGTATAACCGACGAGCGCGCACATATGGAAAGCCAAATCCAAAGGCAAGGTCAAACTCACGTGAAACTATCTGATTGTCATAATCAAAGACGCTATAGAGCCCACTGAGAAAGGCCGTGCCGAGAATGATATACTCGAAACCATCGAGCATCTCCATGAGATCAACAAATGGCAAGACACACCTCGTGCCGTATGTCTCATCCTCGACTTCGAACATATAGTCCCACGGCGTCAGTACTATTTCATGTCTGTCTGGACCTAGAATGACGGTCAAGTTGGGCAGCAGAATTCTCTCCTCGCAGCTAAGGGCGCTTAATTCTACCGCGGCGCCGCAGTGCTTGGTAAATTGCTGTGCAAGACCTCTTGGCAATCCTATATGCGGAAAATCCGTGGAGAGTATAGCAGTGTAGTTTGGAAGTGATGCATGGAGGGGGCCAGAGCTGGAATTGGAGCCAAGAGATATCGACTGAACAGGAATTTGCCAGCCGCTAGATGAATAGACGGCGATTGCTTCATTGTCTCCGCAAGTCACATTCGTGGCCGGAAATCTCACAAGGTCTCCAGTATAGCGATCGTTGTCGACTGAGCCAAACAGGAGCTCGCCCTTTTCTTTGTCCGTGCGGGCGAGTCTTAGAGAGAAGACGTTCCTGTCGAGCAGATTCTGACTGATCATGTTCTGAAATGGGTTCCGAGCTTCAATTGTCGAGTCCGAGAAATTGAGGGGCAAGCGAGCAAGGCCGAGGGCGCTGTCAAGCAGGTCGTCCCAGAACAACGGCACCGGACGCCATATGGTGGCTTCCTCAAAGATCTGATTCTTAATCTCTACTCCACCCACATAAAGTGAATCCTGCGATACGTTGCCATACGTATAGATACCCATGTAGTGGATCCTTGCCGGCGAGAGGTCGGCTACATACGACGATGATTGCGAGGAGTTGTACATGTTGTGTGGGAGGCAGTATTGAGCTTCGTAGGAGTCGTACGTGCAGTTCCAGGAAGGCACGAAGACATCTCCCCAGCCAATATCCACTTGCGCCCGGAAGGGCTGTGGCGGGTTGCCAAGTTGTATGTCGGTAGAGTACAGGATGTAATAGTAAACATCTTGATTTTCTTTGGCAGGCATATCTTGATGATGATCATCTTGCAGAACAAGGCTAGATCTTAATTGTTGATTGTACTTGACGAACGGTTATTATTGCAGGAGAATCCGGCCATGTCAGTCAGTCATACCTCTTTTTCGGGCTGTCTCCACTCATTGAAGTAGCGCGGAAATGGCAGCGACCAAGGAACAGTCGTACGATTCAATGGAACACGGAATACAGCAGCATGAGATCTCCAAGTATTCAAAATTAGAGCCAAGGAGATGGCACATGTTGATCGCACCATTTTCATTTCTGAAAGTGAAATATTGTGGGAGAGATAGAGATGCAATGAAAGAAGAAGGCGGTGCTACTTCTGGATCCTATCGCTTATACCACTTCTACATAGTCAGGCCAATTTAGTCGGCGGTTAGTGCAGGGGGCATGCGGCACAGTCCGTCATACAGCTGCTTGTTGAGGCTATACTCAGTGTTGAAGCAATAGGAGCTGCAGGAGGAGCAATAGTAGGAGCAGGAGAAGTAGTCGTCCAATTAGGAACATAGTTCCTAATTAGGAACATAGTTGTTGCAGTGCCATTGACTGTCCGCTAGACTGGTTGGGGCTAGCGCAAATTGCGGCACAAAACATAGATACCTTAGCTTCCTGCTGTAGAATACACACCTTTAGTCAATTATCAGATCTACACTTCGCTCAATTCGCTTATCGCAGTCCTACCATAGCTGCCTGTCTTCTTCTTTCATTTCGCTTTCGCATTCCCACCCTCCACCATGCCTCCAAAACGTCCCAGGCGTACCCCCCTCCCGATAGAGCTGTTAGCTAGGGCTTACAGCCATCATGTTTGTTCGCCCACGGAGCTCCAAATATCAATGTTCATACCATCAACTTTAGTATCCCTAGAGTCGATATACTCCCGGATCCTCCTGGCTGTGTCACTCTCCAGGTTGTATCACCTGGCTGTGTCACTCCTGAATCCTCCTGGCTGTGTCACTCCTGAATCCTCCTAGCTATGTCACTCCTGGATGCTCCTGGTTATGCCACTCCAGGATCCTCCTGCCTATGCCACTTCTTCTACTAAAGGCTAATACTGCATGGTCCTGACATATACGACAGGTGTACAATCCGATCGTTTGAGGTGTATTGACTAGGTAGTGAATACACCTTAAACAGTAGGTACTAAAGAAAAAAATCTGTTGCCGTGTGAACTTGTTCTATATACCAATAGTCAAGTGCAATGCCCCAGCAACGGCGGTGCGTAAGCTACGCGATCACCGTCCGCTGCCATTAGGACCTAACAGTCAGGGGCCTGGCCCTTACATTCTTTGTTGACTAACGCATTTTAAGGCTGAGCCCATGCGGTAAGCCAACGTCATCCCCAACTGAAATTCCTTCGGAGGGTTTTTCGTGCCAGCAATGCTGGTCCAACGCACTACGGTATTCATCCGAGTGCACGAACTGCCACACGAAACATCATCCAATTCTCATGGGATTCTCAATCAAGACTAGAGGCAGTCGTTATGTTGCAATGTTGCCTACATTAGAGCAGGCTTATCGATTGGTGGTGCCAGACTACTATTTGGATTGCTGACGACTGAATTGGATTCCTCGTGGGGTCTCTCGGTGCCCTATGAGTTTCCGTATGAGCCTTGTTGTGCCAACAAGACCACGAGTTCCTTATGGCTTGTTTCAATGGTTTGACAACTATCTTTAGTAGTCAAACCGCTGTGACACTGTTGTAATGCGCACCGACCTGCCAGGAATAAGCCACAGAAAGTAGGAAGGGTTCACACTGACCAGCTTTTGTTATATAATTCTGCAATTCCCTCCGACCACCAATTTGAGGAAGATGGAATCCATCTGGTCAACGATAACATACTCTGTGTAGGTTGCTCGAATCACCCTCTACAGCGAGATTAGCTCCATGTCTTCTATAACTAGCTACGTGCATTACATTCTCTTGAGTGTGGCATTACTTGCTCTAGCATGTGGTCAAATTAATCCTTTCCATCTGGTCAATGGCTTGTATCTGCTGACTACTTCCTAAAAGACTCCTCTCCTACACCTGTCGAACCAGTCATCGTCCCACGGGCCAATAATGCGTCTCCGGACGATCCCTTGGGAGATCCAACCATCAACTCGACTGGCTCTTTCTTTTCAAATAGCTCCTTTTTCGTCTCTACTTTCCTCGACACAGGAAACGGTTCCCCGGAGATATTGGCTAACAACCCGGAAAGGAGACCAAAGGAATGGGTTGCTCTTGGGGACTCCTTTGCTGCGGGACCCGGCGCGGGAGCCCCCTACGGCCAAGATGTCGGCTGCAAGCGTGGACAGAACGCGTATCTGCCTCAGATACAGAATGATCCCAATATGCCTGGACCGGATCCCCCAGCGATGCCGTCGAAACCTAGGTTCAACTTCAAAGCCTATACGGGTGATGTAACTCAAAATCTCACCGACGAAAACAATCCTAACTATCAACTTGGCGCCGTTTCTCAAAGCGCTTCGTTTCTCACGCTATCCATTGGCGGCAACGATGTAAAGTTCAGCGATATCTTACAACGATGCATCTTTGGACTTGGAACCGGAGCTGGAACTTGTAATGATTTCATAGAAAACGCCAAGACTAAGTTGTATTCCAGGGAAATGTACAACGATTACAACAACGTGCTAAACAGTGCTCTTGAGAAGTTAAGTTTCGAACAGCGTTCCTCTGGGAATAAGTGTACAGCGCTCTATCAGACAGGCTACCCTCAGTTTCAGGCCCAAAATTGGTACAAGAGCTGCGTCGAAATCTGAACCGATTGACATACGAGGTGAACTATGTGCTTCAGTATTGAATGAATAACATCAATGTTCATCACACGACCCAAAAGTTTTGAGACACTCGCTACTCTACTGCTCTTGACTGAGTCGATCGGAATCTCATGTACATCAATCATCGCTTCTGTCGGCAAGGTGTCAACGAGCCGGACAGGGGAAACTCGGATACCTGGTTCTTTCATCTGCGAATTCCCAGGCCTGCTGATAGCGTCAGTGCCGAGAACAACAATACTGCAATGAAAAATTAGACTGTTGCTGCTATTGTGAAGTTCAACAGGACATTCATCTGGGAAGGTGTCGATGTCACTGCGACGCCAGTGAGTTATCAAGACGTTTCATCCGACATCGGCGGGTTTTAGAGAAACAAAGAATCTCATTATGTTCAAATTGCACTACGATGATGCTTTGAGAGCACTTGCCGAAGTCCCGGCAGACATCATGGTTGTGGGCGACGTTGTAGCCGCGGGAGGCTACAACCCGCAATCGGAGACTTATCAAGGCTTCCGTGACCATCTCAACTCGATTTTAGGAGATTACCGTCTCATGCCCGATGAAGGAATGCGACGTACTTTCATCGATTCGCAGAGCGCAGGGTATCTTGGCTACCTGGAACACGAGTGCTATCTAGACGCAAATCTTGCCAGGCTTTACGATTATCTGAATGTGTCTTCGGACATATATCTTCAACGAAAGGTCGTCCTCCTGATGGCTGGCACAAGGGATATGGTGTACGATGAGGAGGTAGCTGATGCGCCTACGCGCCTCGTCAAGATTATCGACCTCATTTTCGATAAGGATTCATCGGCCGTCGTCATCGTGGTCAGATCCCAATGTTTGGCCTGCAGGAAGACGGGTCGACCTTCTATGGGGTGCAGCGTCGTATCGCCTTCTACAATGCAGCCATCGCAGCAATTGTAAATCGAATGGTTCAGGAACAGGGACGGAGGATCTTGAAGGTCCACACTTCGACGACAACATGGGAGCATCAGGAGGGAAGCTTTGTAACGCCGAATGGGTCTGGCTACCTCAGGATGGCATATGATTTTTTGGAGGGCATTGCCTTGGCAAATGTATTTGGCTGGCTCAACGAGAGGCAGGCTTTCTCTGGTATTGCTACTCCTGTGTCGAGTGATGCTGCTGTTACTGCCGGCTCTATCTCTCCACCCTTCACTAGCTTTGCGGCCAACGGCTTCAATTCCAGCGCACCAACTAAGACAGTCGTGTGTTCTCAAGCCCGGCCGACAGGTGCACCAGACTACAATAATGTCGTCAAGACCTTGTTCGGAGGCCTTTCTCAGCTGGACTTCATCTTCAAGGTTGCTTGCAATGAAACTGCCGTATGCAATAACAGCCCTAACAGCAATGTAAGTAGTGTCCGAGCATCTCTTAATCGACAATGCGCACTGACAGTTTTTGGAACAATCAACTTCCGGACTTGACCCAGCCAGCCATGAACAACGGCAGTACCTGTGTATGGGCCAGCGAATCAAGGCCTGGCGAGTCAAACTATTACCAACTGGTGATCAACCGGCCCAACACAATCAGTCCGCTTGCCTACACAGTCTGCCCATTCGCAATACAGGTATATCGCAATCCGCCGCCTCGCTCGGTGCAGAAGCTAAATGCATAGCAGAACATTCTCGACACCTGCGTGACAATGGGAAATTCCTATAGTGATTACTGGGAAGCAGAAGGCTTGAGCTTCAACCTGACTAACCTGGTAAGCCATCGCGAGGAATGCTTTCAACTTTACAAGCTCGTCGCTGACATTCGGCCACACGGTAGAATTTCCCAGGCAGTCCCCTTGATCTACTGCCCTCTACTACGAGAACTATACCTCTCGCAGACCTGACATTCTTGTTTAGCAGTGCTACGTCTGCGCCAGCTTCGGCCACGAATGCTGCGTCTGTCGAGTAGTTGTGAAGGCAGAGAATTACAGTTCAACAAGCTTCTAGCTATTACCATATCGCATGAGACTTTTAATTTTCCAATGCCTGCTTCGTTTGTCGCTGCCATAATCTGCAGCAATCTGTTATTGCGTTCGAGACACTCGAGATTTTAATTAAATCAACTGGATAAAAGATTACAATTACGCTAAACTATGTTTGATGTATCTCTAATACCTTACCTTCTCTGTATTATAGGTGATAGCGTCAGTTCTTTAAAGCTGGAAATAGTTTTGACATTGAAATATTTCGAGAATGATATCGATTCGAAACCACTGCATCACGAAAGCTTTATAATGTCGTTTATGTTAAGTATTAGAATTAATTAACAAGTCGAGTTGAGTTTACATGTTAACTGTTTAATTAAAGTCGTTAACATGTAAATCAAGCTCTAATACTCGACGTAAACGACGAGAGCATTTTCGACTTTGAGTGTAATTAGTATAACGATACTTTTCGAAGATGACAACGCGTTAATTAACGACTAAGCTAATCGATACGTTTCACGTATACGTTAACGACTTCGTAAAGACGTTAATGTGTAGCTTAAGCTCAGCTTGTTAGCCAAGACGAAGACTGCTACACACAAGATACTTTTACTATTCGTAAAATAGGTTAGATCTATCCTAAGTAGGTCTTTCGGTAGACCTATAATTCAATAACATTTTTTACTAAGACTAAGCTGGACTCTTTTCCGCCTTTCGTTCCCGTTTACAAGCATGACAGGTACTAATAGTAACCCATCTCTTCCTCGTGCCTTCGTGCCTCAGTCATCAGATTGAACTTTTGCTGCATCATCGCTTCCGTATGTTTGCGTGTGCTTCGGGCTATACGTCAGTCCGGTTTATCGCATCCACGATACGGTGAAGAGGACTTACAACTCGGTTCTCTCCGCCAGAAATTCCCGTCTCATGATATCTGCATCGTGGAGCGAGATCGGAAAGTCTTGCACCAACTGTTTCATACTATGTAAGCATCTAGTCATTCACTGAAGAGGTTTGGAGATTTAGAACGTCGATTATCCTGTCGAACACATCCACTTTTTTGCGAAGCTCTGCGGCCCACCAGTCCCGTCTTTGACATGGAACCGTGGCCGTCGATATAATCCGCCGCCTAGGATCAACCAGGTGAAGAGTCAGAAACTTGCAATGGCCTGTGCGTGATCTGTCCTCAAGATGAAGTGGATTAAACCTTATCTGAAAGGTCTTTCTTTTGTTAGCCCGGTTGATGGTGGGATAGAGGGGTCAGTACATTGGGGAAACAAATGGCTCGATTTGGTCGGACTGTTACATCGCCCAACACTTGCAATGTTGGCTCGCCATCCTTGATCCCGTATATGTCCTCTGTTTCCGTAGTGGTCTCTGTAAGAGTGTTCAGATTCATGGGCTCGTCGTTGAAGACTTCTTGCCGGAATGATATTGATTCTTCTTGAATGTTGTCGCAATCGTAAAAGTAGAGAACAGTAGCGCATATACGTTCATTCTGATTTGAGTGTGATCAGTAGAACTTCCGCGTCCGGCTGAACAAGTAGAATTATATACTAATTGATCTTGATCATGTCACTCTTCGCCTTGGTACTTCGGCATCTCTGAGCGCAGAAATATACTTGAGATTTCGACAATGAATTGAACACCGGTATCTCCGAAGTCTTTTCGTAAATTCACAGACGGTCTCTCGTGAGATATCAGGTATCGCGAATTTGTTCTTGCTTCTGATGTTCGATATTCTTCTGACTCTCGATTAGGCACTTCACAACTTCCACTACTCTCGGCAGGGATACGGGGACTGAAAAACCTCGATGGCGTCTCGATGCTTATGAGAGACCTGTTGAACAACGGAATTGCGTCATTAAGGAGCCTTTCAATAGCAGGATAGAGTCCTTCATGTAGAACAGGATGGACGTTATTGATATAACTGACGATGCTAAGAGATGGTCAGTCAGTTAAACCGTGATTGGACAAGGCAAATTAATAGAGCAAGCGTACTGGGTCGAGGTCATGTTTTCATCAAACTTTACTTCAAAAGGCAACCATTGATACTGCTGGGACCAAGCCTTATCGTTGGCATAGCATCCACGGCCCCTGAGTGAGCCAATATGTTGTCCATCAGGACCCTGGGGCAGACCGGCAATCTGACCTTTACCGCATTGATCTATACAGTCATGGCGGTCAACGGTACTACCTTTCAGGCACCTTGATCTTTGAAAGCATAAAGGGAACAGGGAGGGGTTCACGGTCTTATGGGATCCAAGCGGCTTTGCGGACAAGCTTCTACGATCGCGCGACTCGTGTTCCAAGTGGAACACCGCCCGGGAAATATTCTCTTTTTGGGTCAATGCCACGAGATCGTCTGTCTTAAAAATACCTCGATCCAAAGCAGGGATGATATGGGTCTTCCGAAATTCATTTGCATAATTCTGCACCTCGCTTATACACCATACAAGCGTGAGTGGTTTTTCATAACAAGACTGTATCCGAACATCGACTGACCCAATTAACCATCTGTTGCGTCACAACATCCTGCGACAGCATCGTGCTCTTCCAGCTTTCAATGAAGCTCTGTTCAAAGACAATCTGATGCCAATTTGCTGTATCGGTAATCTCACCCATTAAAGACAGCATGCGATGCTCCGGAACAGTCAATGGCTCAGCTCCTTGACCGCTGTGTTCGCCTTAGTAATCGTGGGTATGAACTCGGAGGTAATGATGCCCATACTCATCTTCGGATCCATCCAGAGCAGAGACGAAAAAAGGATTATGTGAGTGCTTGATCCAGACGCTTTCATCATCATTGTCTTGCTGCCATCTGTTTCTTCGAGTTGTGGACGGTGGGTGGCCAACGCACCAGATCAGGCAAAGGCGAAAGCGAAGCTCAGCTGAGGTTGAAATGTCGGCAAGCTATATCTGGGAATGTTCTTCGGCGCAAAGATGTGCTCGTAAAATTTTGGACGGTCAATGAAGACCGCCACGTCTCTGGATTTAACTACAGACATTCTCTCGTCATGTTGGTAACGTTGAATCCAGCGCCACCTTCTCTTCTCAGCTATTACCGACCTATTCTCAATCTTGTTCGTTCATCAGAGCATCTCAATCCTCTGAAGCGTCTTACTCGTGATTCGAAACGCTGGGTTCGCGGACACCGTTCAATCGCATCTACGAGATATCATTCTATGATGAGTGAGTTCTGCTCGAAACCGGACAAGGAGCTTTTCACCTATACGTCCGGTCGCTACCTCTATAACGAAAAGCTTCGGCTAGCTGAGAGACACGTCCACTTTGATGTCCCAGCACTCAAGGATATCGCCGCAGATTGTGTTGGTCGACGAAGCGTTACACGTATGGAGAAACTTGCGGAAGGCGGCTTCAGCAGAGTTTTCCTCCTCACCATGGACGATGGATTCGAAGTGATTGCTAAGCTTCCCTATTCTCTTACGGTTCCGAAACACTTTACCACAGAGAGTGAAGTTGCCACACTGGACTTTTTGTCTTCCAAGGGGGTTCCTGTTCCTCGAGTCTACGCCTGGTCTTCAGAAGGTGGCGATGCGGTTGGATCAGAATATGTCATTATGGAAAAGGCTCCGGGACAGCCACTGGAATCACGGTGGTTTAGTCTGACACAGAAAGAAAGAGTGCGTTTGGTGACAAGCTTCGTTGAAATTGAACGAAAGATGTTCTCCTTTGCCCTCGGTTCCTACGGAAGCTTGTACTATAAGGGCAGGTTGCCATCACACCTTCAAGCCAATCTTTACGGACCTGAGATGCTTGACGATAGTGGTGATGCAAGCCGATTCTGTATTGGCCCGGCTACCGACTACATGTTTTGGTGTGGCAAGCGTGCACAGCTTGACTTGAACCGAGGGCCCTGTTAGTCTTTCTCCTCTAGCTTGCTGTATGATTTACTGACTATATATTCATTCAGGGAGCGATCAGCGTGAATACCTCCGTTCAGTCGGCCGGCGAGAAATAGAATGGACCCGCAAATTTGGAAAACCTCAAGTGAATGACTTTCCCCACAACACAGTGCTTAAAGGCGAGGTCTCCCCAAAGATATACCTCGATCTGCTTGACAAATACCTGTCTGTAGCTCCTTGTCTCTTACCAAGAGATCGCGGAAACCCTCTGAACCGACCTACATTGCGCCACCCAGGTAACTATTACCAAAGCTATCGTTGGATACTTCTCTAACTCGTTCATACATAGATCTTAACCCGACAAACCTCTTCGTATCCGACTCCTGTGAAGTGTCATGTGTTATCGATTGGCAACATACAACCGCTCTGCCCCTGCTGTTAATGGCAGGCAATCCACCGTTGTTCGAAAACCCTGACCCTGAGCTTATAAAAAGCTTCGAAAAGCCTTCTCTGCCAGAGGATTATGACTCTCTAAGCCCTGAGGAGAAGATCCAGGCCGATGAGCTTCACCGGCGGAGGATGTTGTTCTATTTATACATGATTTTCAACGCGAAGGACAACAAGCCTCATCTTGATGCTCTCCGTCACCCGATTCTAATGCCTTGCCAACACTTAGTTGATCGAGCTGGGCGGCAATGGAGTGGCAATACAATAACGCTGAAAGGCGCGCTTGTCAGAGTTGTCAATAGTTGGGACCAGCTCTCGCAAGGAACATCCTGTCCAGTGCACTTCGATGCAGATGACGAGGAGGAGTTTCTGCATACAGAAGGGCAATGGTTCACAGCAACCACCTTATTAGAACACTGGCGTTCAGTTCTGGATGATCTAGGCCAAGATGGATGGGTCAGAAACGAGTCGTACGAGAAAGTTGTGGAATCGAATCGACGGTTGAAGAGGGAATGGCTGGATGAAGCGGAGGACGACGAAGACCGATTCTGCGTTGAAAAGTATTGGCCGTTTCAAGATCATGAAGAGCTCGATTAACCTGCCCTTCATCAAAGACTGGTTGTGCTGGAAACCGATGTCTTTCCACGACCGACGTCTACGCTTGCAGGCCTGGAAGCTGTTATTGCTACGGTGGTTACGATGGTTGTGTGGGCTTGTGGAGTTGGACGTCAATAGGGCAAGCAGGGTTGTAAAGGGAATGCTACGGTGGATGCCAGAGGATCGAGCGACAGCAGGAGAACCACACAAAGGCTCCTGGTTGAACAGTTCGCAGATCAATGGACTCTATGAATGAAGCGTACGGATCATAATTGAAGAGTATTTGTCCTACGACGGCTCGTAAAGCAAGTCGCTCCACACTTCCGCTGATCTCCAGAACCTTCAATCTTCCAGCGTTTGGACTCGCACAACATGGGTCATAATTTCAGGAGCAAGGGGCCAAAAGCGTACCCCATGGCCCTGAGCAAGTCCAACCGAAGGCAGTGGAGCTCGAAGGGTCTCTTCAGCTGCGGCTCACCCTCACCTCACCCCGTGCAGGTGATATAGCGGCGCTGCTCATCCTCTCGAACGGGGTGAGGTAGTGATACGGGTTAAGCAATGCTTTGTATTATAATTTCATCATCTGGTCCCCCAAGCGAACCGAGAAGGAGTTGCCAAAGCTTCTTTCAAACCTTCCTAGCGACGTGCTTAGGTTTCATGGGACTCTCATCACATGATGGATCTTGTGCCCCATTCCTTTTGTATTCTATTTGATCCAATATCCTGATCATACACGATGGAGTGGATTTATAAGAGCAAATAAGGCTCTGCCAGAGTGGAGTAAAGAGGAGATCATGCAGGAGGCGAGTGCCTTGCTCTCAGGAATCATTTATCAACGACCAAAACGCTTACCTTGAAAGTCCAAACCCGGTCGAGGTAGCGGAGCTCGAACGAGCGTCGCTCAACATGCTATTCTTCTCGGCATCTTCCACACTCTTCCGGCTGTCTTTTATTTCTTTGCGTAGCGTTTGGACCTGCTTGCTAATCGCCTGCCACACCGCATTCGACGCGAGATCATCGGAAGTGGAAATTCCTGAAGCATCGGGTTTGATCAGATTCGCTCTCTGCGTTTGAACGATAGACAGCAAGGCGATGACGAAGGCTTCTTGCAAATATGCGAAGCTGAAACCCTCGATGATGCTTGCAATTGCAGATGATATCTGAATGAACAGTCTAAGAGATGAGTTCTTTGACAGCTTTGATCTATAGACGTGTATCAGCAAAGCAGACAACGACGATCGCAAGTGTTGAATACGAACCTTCAGTATTCGCAATATTGAATTCATTCTGATGTTGCAAGGAGCGCAAAGTGATATTTCCGATTGAATCAACTCTGACGCTTGAAGATTCCTGCGTTCAGTCTGTTCACTGCCGAGACTCGAGTCAACGCTGCGAATCATTCAAGGGAGCGCTGAGGAGTGAACACACAAAAATTGATGCTTCCGACCATCATGATATCATCATTCCCCTTCAACCCATTTACTTCATTGAGGAAAAAGCTCTTGACATCATCAGACATCAAACCATCGATATCTTCAAAGACGAGGAGGCAGAGATCTATTTCCCGTGCTTTCTCGAATATAGAGCGAATGTCGTTCTGATCACAGAACTTCCCCAGAGATTTGACATACAAAGTCGATATGAGCGTTGACCGGGAAGCGAGAGAGCGCATCAAAGCCTTGATAGAGATTGTTTTCCCGTTTCCAGGCAGGTCATGAAGGATGATTCCACGCTACAATTATCAGCTTAACAGATTCAAAGAGGGTAGCGTGAAAACGGTCAGAGTACGTTGAACCATTGACTTTGAAGGCATGCAGGACGGATGAGGCAACGGGATGCCGTAGTCACTTACTTTTCACGGCACTGCGAACGATTCGTAGTTCTTCTTCCGTTCGAAAAAGCCATCGATATCGCTGACGAGTTGAAGCTTCATCTCATTGTTGAGGATCACATTGTCCCACTTGCAATCTTGAACGTTCTTTCAAAGCTTGCGATTCTTTCTCCAGTACCCTCGGTCATACATTCATATCTCTTCCTTGATCTCAGACAGATGCCGAGTGACAACCGTGATAAGCTTGTTCATCGTCTGGAACCGACCATATATGACATCCCCTTGACTTCGTGAATATAGTATCTAATGGTTTTTCACCTGAGAATACTCAGTTTTTCAATAGTCCGCAACGTACACCTGAAAGTCCTGATCTTTTCAACTATATTTGTATCTTTCAAACTTCACTTTGTCTTTCAGACGTTCGGTATCCTTCGCGTCGTCAGTGATCGATATAAAGGTCCGTGACACGTAGAATTCAATGTCGGTATTCAGCGTTGCATGAGCATAGTCAGCTTTTGCCAATTTGAGGATCCCTGTCGATTTTGATGTCTGCGTAACAGTGTGATTTGAATGCCATCTACGTAGTACATCAACAATGTCAATATTAATCAGTATTCCCGATTTCAAGAAGTGACTTCGCAGCTCTTTCATCACATTGAGGTATGAATCGCCATCGTAGGGCTGCCGTATTCCCGCTGACGAGGCTGCCAAGGCAATGTTCTTTGCCATTAGACTCCTCAACAGGTCTTTCTGATTGCTGTTGGAACACGAGGTCATATGGGGCATTTTGGTATATGGGGTTGAAGCTGTTAGGAGTCTATCTAGGAGCGAGCAGGTGAAAATACTAGCGGGCCCTAGCCCTACCAGCCCTATGAGGCGGAGGTTACCAGATCTCAGCCCTATTGCGAGCTTCAGCCCTATGACGATGCCGACTACTAGTCGTAGGCTTGACATGCGCATGGCCTACCAGGTTTTCAATTTTGGGGCTTCACTTTTGTGATGTGATCGGGAAGCAGAAATTGTCAAGATGTCATTCCAATCTAATTGTGTCCTCAAAGGGGCAAAGGGCGCCTACAGATTGCTCGAGCCTTTGAAGTCCAACACAGTCTTCAAGGCGCAGTCTGTACACGTCTCTGATGCCGAACCTAGATTGCAAGTCTCAATCCCCCCGGCTGTCCGTGCCAGCCCACAACTCATAGATTACAGTTTCATGATCAAAAGCGCCCCTCCACTCACCCCGCAAGAATCCATCCAAAGAACTCCAGGTCAGCGATCGCCTGCAATGGAAAGAATCGCTCTTGTCCGCGAGTATGAGACATACGTGGGACCCGGTCCTGTCAAGACAAACCCGTTCATAAGGAAGCTCCATGATGTTGTCGGACGATGGGAAATGGTTGAGGGGCGCGGTCGTGCTGGCTTTGACAAGACCTCCGAGGACCCGCCTTGTTTGGTTTTCGAGTGGATGGAGCATGTTTTGTGGAAAGTGCGCGCAGAGCCATACCGCGAAAATTCTGTCCTTCCCAAGGTGATTGCCCGTTCGGTCTTGGAAGCACTCGATATTTTCGCGTCTGCAAATGCGATGCATACCGGTTAGCTCTCTCTGCTCTTGAGGTCACTCTGACGGTGTTGACAGGATCAGATGTCAATCCGAACAATATATTTCTGTCAAATATTGACAGCGCTTCTCCGGTGGTAAAGTTGGGAGATCTTGGAAACCGTACGTGACTTGAACAACCCATCTCTATTTTTTCTGACGATCTCAGTGATGCGGGAGGGCTTCAACAAATACCGCATACAACCTATTGGGTGTAGGGCGCCGGAGGTATGGCGAGGCTTGGGCTGCTGGCCGTCGTCTGATATATGGTCACTTGGCGTCACGGTTTGTAGTCGCACCCTCTACCTCAGAACCCGGCTAACGGACCAGCTCGCGCACTGGCTGGGGCATAAGGCCATCTTCGGCATCAGTGACAAAGTCGTTGAAGATCTTACCGAATCTTGGTGCATTGCCAAGATCGACCGACTGATTGGCCCACTGGGTCCACCTGTCCAAAATCCAGAGTACGAGTCGGAATTCTGTATGGCTGGTGAATTGTCTATGGGCACATACATACATCCTGAAATCGATGGGCCAGTACCTTATATTGACGTGGGCACTCTACGTCAGGAACTGGAATCTCTATCTGGCCCAAAGGTGGATCCGGAGCTCCTGGACTTCATCGATTCTCTCCTCATCGTGGACCACACCAAAAGACCAACCGCCGCAGAGGCTCTAGAGCACCCCTACCTACGCTCCACTGAAGTTTGAAATGGCGTAACTGCCCTATCAATTGGTCCCCTGCCGCATCCTGACGATAAAGACACAGTATGTAAATGACTGAATATTCTAAATCTATGCTCTTAAGTTACTTGGCGTGAACCCATGACAACCCTCACTGTCACAGACAACGGTTCCCTGACAATAGTGCACAACATGTGCATTGATACTGCCAACTCGAGCTTGAAAAGGCAATTGTGTCGGCTCCAAGACATCTATGGCCCAGAAATGATGTCCGTACAGTTCGTATTGCGAGCGGGCTAGTCAGAAAGCCATGCAGGAAGGTCCGAATGTACCAAGGATAGAACCTACTCGTTGCTTGCTTGGGTCTGATGTTGCATGAGCAGACCAGACAGGCCGATCGTTCTCGTCCACTCCGACCACTGTCGAATGGTTCGCCGGATCTTCGTCACTGACGTGTGGCATGGACCTGAGAATTCATGAGCAAGGAGATTCTAATCGTCTTTAATATCGTCGAGTGGTATGTACATTCTTGACCGATTTCTTGATCCTGAAAGAAATGAGGTTCAAGATCTTCCGTGCTCACGTCGCGATAAATCTTCGTCAGAAGCCGTCGATTGAATGTGTTGTCGACTTGTCATTCTTCTTCTCTTTAATTCCACAAGCATAAAACTCAACAAAGCGCTTTGCCGTCCGCATATCGTGAGGGTAGGCATTTTCCTCCGGCTTGAAGAACCTAATGAGCAGAGAAAGGAAAAAGAAACGTAAGCATGGTTCATTCAACTCCGGCGAAACAAGGTCATGAGGACTTACTCGGCCCAGATTTTCAACGCCTCCCTGTATGAATCCTGGCTGTCATCCGTCATAGATTTCAGGATCTCGGCGTCATCAGCGAAAGTCTTATTGTCGTCGTAATCGTTTGGGCGAGCGAGCTTGGCTCGGTCAGCTGAAGTCTTGCGCTTGCGGCTCATTGCATCACAAGGACTGAGGAGGGTTGAAAAAAGGTTTTACGTGAAGAACACCTTTGGCGAAGCAGATCAGCCTGTGGCAGAGCAGATGAGGAAGGCTGATGAGAAGAGCACAATGTGAGTTGCTTGATGGGAGGCATGCTGCCTCTATATAGATTCTGGATCGAGTGGCACAATTCTGTCTAGCACTGTGGCATTCACTCACCACCTAAAATAGCGTGGTCGTTTAAATCTGACTTTTTTTCCCATTCCGTGGTGGGGACGAAGGAGATGAAGGAGTCAGTTTGGGTACCCTTGGAGCACTTTTCGAGATGCCTCACCTGCGGCTCACCCAGCCGAGGCGAGGCCGGGTGAGTTCACGTGACGAGACTCACCCCAAAAGGGGCGAACTCACTTGCTTGAACAGATCAGGGCGAGAGGCAGATGGAGGTACAGATTCGGGTGATAAAACAAGTACAAAGTACACAGTTATTATTTAAAGCAAATTTCCAATTTACTTTAACTCGCTTCTCGCTATCACCAACGCTGCGATCTCCTGCATCGAAGCTGCGTGCAAAATTTCGAAGATAGAGACCTTGGCCCGCCCCGCCGCCACCAGCCAGTTCCGCAGCTCGACCGCGACAAGAGAGTCGACTTAGCCGCCGCCGCTTACCCGAAAGGGTGTAGGGGCTTAGTTGCATTTACACGTCGGAGATCCTGAGACCTTAACACAGTTCTTGATGTTTTTGGGGAAGCTCCCAGAGATAATTATATCGATGAGACTTTGGCAGTTCCGTCTTTCCCCCCTCTAGATACCTGCATGATATGGGCCGTAAGAATTCTCAGCTAGAAATCACGACATTGCATTCTATTCTACTGTCCTTGTAGGAATAATTCCAGCGATTTCAAGATATGCAGGATAAGCATGCAGCTGCAATCATTCCTTCTGGTAACAGATGATTCGAGAAAGGTCACTGCTGCCTAAGATATGATTTATAATCATTACGATACCCGTTCATAATTATTACAAATCGCTCAGCACAATGAATTTATGCGTCGACGTTTATTGCGGCCCTTGTCTATCTATTTTCTCTCTCTCCCTCTCTCTCTCACTCGGTTTAGCTAGCTCGCGTTATTGTTGGCGCTTAGGGCTACATCTTCCAAACCTCAATCCTCTCCACCCTCACGTCGCATCATGTCCACTGTCGTGCTGATCACTGGAGCCAACCGGGGCCTGGGCTACGGCCTGCTCGAGCGCTATCTAAAGCTGCCAAACCATACCGTTGTCGCGGCCAACCGCAACCCAGACCATCCGACCTCCAAGGGGCTGTCAAAGCTCCCCACGGCCGAGGGCACCAAGTTGGTCGTGGTCAAGCTCGACGCCAGAGTCTGGCAGGACGCCTTTGACGCCGTCAAAACACTCGACTCTCAGGGCATCAACCATCTTGACATCGTCATTGCCAATGCCGGTGTAGCCTACTGCTGGCCCACGGTCGCCGAGGTCAAGCTAGAGGACCTGGTCGCCCACGTCGAGCCCAACGCCTACGGCGTCGTGTCGCTGTACCAGGCCGTGCGACCGCTGCTGCAGAGGTCGAAGAAGGAGCCCATGTATTCCATCATGGGGACCACGGCCGGCAGTCTGAAGTAAGTCAAGCAAGGCCACGGATATCCCCCCCGGTAAATTTATCATGTATCAATGATGCTAATACAACTGATGTAGCTCCCAACCCCCACTTCCCAACGCCGCCTACGGCCCGTCGAAGTCGGCGTCGGCCTGGTTCAGCATCCGGATCAACGAGGAGGATAGCTGGCTGCACTCGTTCTCGCTGGGCCCCGGCTGGGTGCACACCGAACTGGGTGACGCCGGAGCGGTGGGCCTGGGCGTCGACAAGGCCACGCAGGACCAACTGATGATCGGCCTGAAGGATTCGTGCGATGGCATGATGAAGGTGCTCGCTGAGACGACCAAGGCGAAGCACGGCGGGAAGCTGGTGCTGTACAATGGGAATACTATGGCTTGGTAAATTGCTAGCCGTAGGGGCCACGCATATTAAGCTTTTGCCAGTCGAGGAAGTATCTGTCAACGAAGCTTCTTCAAGCTGAACTGTGTTTCCACATGAGATTAACTTTTCTTTTGAAAATCGGCAAATTACCTCCGTGTCCCCTTAGCTTACCCCTTAGCTTACCCCTCCCCTAAATCCCGCCTAAATATGCACAATGAGAAGCGTCGGCTTTTTAACACGCTTTCACTGGTCCCTATCCGCATCTAATTAATTCAGCTACTGTATCTCGCGTACCGCCCGCTGCATATCGAACTTCGATTTCAACTCCGACCTCGACATCAACTTCGACTTGCCAAAGTGAGATTCAGGTCAAGGGAAACACGGAAGTACATAAGTGAAGAAACACAGCGGCAACATTGCGTCTCCATGGGGGACAACACGGCGGTAATTTGCCATTCAAAAAATGAAAATTAGTTAACATGCAGATTCATAACTGTCTACCTTATATATTCCAGCCCTTGAATATGTGTATCTATAATTTTACCTTACACTCAAAAGTTCTTGGTGTCTATCCCCTTAGCTACGACCGGGAGTCTCGGTTTCTTGCTATGTAAGCCTTCAGCGAAGATCAGTAGGAATGTGAAATTCTCATAAAACTTGGTTCTTTTTGTATGTGAGGTCATGAAAGGGGGTACTCGTTTAGTGCGGATCAACTAAGGTAAGGTACCTAGCAGATATTGCGGCTTAACCACTGCGGTTTTAGTCTATCAAGGCCTACGAAGAAAAGAGCTACCTTACTTGCTTCCTTTATAAAATCTTCGATAGTATATATCATAAAAGACCGTCCGAATCTAAATTTAAGCGTAGCTTCTCTTCTTCGAACATAGGAGCCCGATGAAGTCCTCTCTTCAAAACCCACTTATTCTCCTCAAATAAACCCTCTTCTTCTACCTACCCCTCCAACGCCCAACGAATAAACTCGTTTGACAACTTTACCAATTCCGCCCCGCTTTTCCCCGTAGCAACGTTCATGTGCCTCTTCCCCAGCGCAAGGTGCAGCTTCGACCGGGGCGCCGTCACCCTTCGAAACGCGGCTTGTTGCTCCTCCGGATCCGAAATAATGTCCAGCTCGGGCACCACCATCATCACGGGAGCCTGGGTCATATCCAAATGCTCCGCCGGCCTGAAAAGCGCCAGCTTCTGATACGTCTGCAGGGCAATCCGATCGCGAAACCCCACCGCGCCTTTTTCTTTCGCCAGACGCATCAAGGCGTAGGACTCGTGTTCACCGGGACCCCCCGCGCCCGCCATGCCGATCGGGTTGTCGCCCCGGGGTGTAAAGAGGCTGAGTTCGTGGGGAGGGTTGCCGCGGAGCTGGGAGACGCGGTCTTGGATGACTTGGGCGAAGGCGGCGTCGCGCTTGTGCGCCTGGACGAAGCTGAAGAGGGGGCAGACCATCACCACGGCCTTGGGGCGGCGGTCCACGGCCGCGGCGCAGGCGCTGATGACGGCGCCGACGGAGAGGCCCCAGAAGATGATCTTGGAGCCGTCGACGGAGGGGAGGCGCGTGACGTAGGTGTAGATGTCTGGATGGGGAGCGGACAATGTGAGCTCCTCGTCTCTTTGTGTCTTGCGAGGTTGGATCGCTCACCGGACAAGTCCTCGGCCATCTGCAACGGGTCGATCAGGTTGCGCAGGGAGCCTCCGCTGCCGCCCACGCTGCGCGCGTCGTAGAAGAGTACGTTGTAGCCCAGCGCGTGGAAGCCCTCGGCCACTTCGGGGAGCGCTATCGCCTTGACGTAGTTGAACTTGAAGTCCCGTTAGTTCCAAGCCTTGTTGGTGTCCATACCCGTTCCCGCCAGCGGGTGGGCGTTGATGTTAGAGAACCTACACCGTGCGACATGATAATGGCCGGCGCCAGCCCGTCTACCTCGTAGAGCCATGCCGAAATCGTCGTCCCGTCAATTGTCTTGCACTCGACTGATCGATGGCGAGGAATAACCGCCATAGTCGCAGCATACGTTCAATATCAAATGAGCTTGGGCGAGCGTGAATGATTACTATACGTAATTTTTTTTGGGGCTATGATAGTATATCAGACTGGAAGATAGCAGGCCAACTGTTTAACTCAGGATGAAAAAAAGCCAACAGCGAACGTATCTGACAAGCGAATGCAACACACTACTTTTACATAAATAAGAGTACTTTTCTTTTATAAAGTCACAACTTTACGAATTTGATTTGGGCTCAAATCCGTTGCATTCGCTGATTAGATATGTTACTTATCTTTGATGCAAGATTATTTCTGTGGCATAAGACTGCAGAGTGCGCGTAGGAGATTATAGTGACATTACGCACACGTCAGATCCGGCCTGTAATCCATAATTGTGCTTACGACCTTCGGTAATCATGCCCACATAAGCGTACAGCCGACAACTGAACAAGCAACTGGGTACTTGCCCTATCTTTGGCCAAGGCGTTTGTTATATTAGTAACAAGTTAGAAATGAACTGGCAGGACATAGGATCTGATTTCTCATAAAATCGTAGAAAAGACAAGAAAAGAAGAAAGGAGCAGAAGCAAGTCGTAAACCAGAGACAATGGCCAAAACGCAGTTTCAACAAGAGCCCATGGCCATCGTGGGGTTTGCCTGCCGGCTCCCGGGCGGAAACAACTCGGAACACAAGCTCTGGTCTTTTCTCGAGAGGGGCGGTATCGCACCCAACGCCGTACCACCGTCGCGATTCAACTTCTCGGGCCATTGGAACGGGTCTCACAAGCCCGGAACCATGCGGCCGGCGGGAGGCATGTTTCTCTCGGACGACATCTCTTGGTATACGAGGTCAGTAGGGTAGGACACGGCCTGTTCCAGCAGCCTGGTGGGGCTGGACCTCGGCTGCCGGTCGCTCCAAGTGGGCGAGGTCGACATGGCCATCGTCGCCGCGAGCAACCTCTACCTTGACCCGGACCACGTGATGGACATGGGAAGCGTTGGACAGGCGCACTCACCCACGGCCCTGTGCCACTCGTTCGATGCCGATGCCGACGGCTACTGCAAGGCCGAGGCGGTGGGCTGTTTGCTGGTCAAGCGGCTGTCAGACGCCGTGCGCGACCGGGACCCGATCCGGGGCATCGTCCGCGGCACGGCATCTAATAGCAACGGGCGAACGCGGGGCACCGGAGGCATCGCGCAGCCGAGCGGTGAGATGCAGGCCGCGGCCATCCGAAACGCTTACGCTAACGCCGGCATCACCAACTTCAACGAGACGGCCTTCCTGGAATGTCACGGGACCGGAACGCCGGCGGGCGATCCTGAGGAGGTGCACGGTGTCGGGTCTGAGTTCTCGCTCAGGCGCGACGCACAGCGGCCGCTTGTTATTGGCTCTGTAAGTTGAAGTCCCAAATTCCAAATTCCTGTGCCAGTTCGAGTTCGAGTTCGAGTTCGTGTTTAGGGCTCGCTCCATCGCCTGGGGTCGTGGCGGACATGTGTATAGCATGCGGAACATGCTAAATCCTTCCTTCTCCTGATCCAGATCAAGAGTAACATTGGACGTTCCGAGCCGGCGGCAGGCATCTCAGGATTGATCAAGATCATCCTGGCTATGGAGAAGGGCGTGATCCCCGGCAACCCCACCTTTTTAAAGCCAAGTCCCAAGAGTAAGGCATCCGCATCCCCGACCCCTGAACTTTGATCTACCCCCATCATATTCACCGATTCTAACCGCAAATCCTTACCTAGTCGACTTCGCCGGGAGCAAAGTCAAAGTCACTCGAACAGCTATCGCATGGCCCGACGACGGATTCCCCGTGCGTCGAGCGAGCATCAACTGCTTCGGTTTTGGCGGGTCTAACGCTCACGCCATCGTTGATCAACCGAGCAAGGCCGCCCGCGGTAACTATATGTCCTCCTACTGGATAGAGGGAGAGGAAGATGAAGAATACGACGACGGCACCACCGAGACACAATCACCACCACCATCGCGGCCCTACACCCTAGTCCTCTCGGCTAACGACGCCGCCGCGCTTAACGCCAACGTGTTGGCGCTGTGCAGCCACGTAGACAACCTTAGTGCCGACGCGCCTGTAGCCGACCTCGCCTGCACGCTATCGGAGAGGCGCAGCCAGCTCTGGCACCGGGCCTTTGTAACGAGCCACACGACCAACACCCTTGATGAGAGCGACTTCGTGCTAGGCAAGAAATTAGCGCACACGCCGAAAGTCGGCCTCGTCTTTACAGGTCAGGGCGCCCAATGGCCGCAGATGGGCAAGGACTTGCCGGTCACCTTTCCCAGACTCGGGAGGTGCTTCAGGAGCTCGATGCCGTGCTGCAGGCCCAGCCGGACCCACCGGGGTGGTCACTCGAGGCCGAACTCAGCCAGCCACGCTCGAACGACCACCTCCGCCAGCCAGAGTTCTCGCAACCATTAGTCACGGCGCTTCAGCTATGCATCCTGTCCCTCCTCGAGTCGTGGGGCGTCAAGCCGAGCGCGGTAGTGGGCCACTCGTCTGGCGAAATTGCCGCAGCCTACGCGGCTGGCTTCTTGGACCGCGCCAGCGCTATCAAGGCCGCCTTCCATCGCGGCCGCGCCGCCGTTAATCGCAAGGCTGAGGCTGAGGCCAACGTGGGCATGCTGGCTGTAGGTCTCGGCGCCGAGCAGGCCCAACCTTTCCTGAACAAGCACGCCGGCACGTGGATCGCGTGCTTTAACAGCCCCACCAGTGTCACCGTCTCGGGGCACATAGAGACGCTGAATGCCCTTGAAAAGGAGATCAAGGCGGACGGTCACTTTGCTCGGATCCTCCACGTTGATCTGGCCTATCACTCGCCGCTCATGGGTGTGATTGGCGACGAGTACGGCAAGCTCCTGCGCGAGGACAACCGATTCCAGCCAGCAGACGCGGATAAGAGGGGGTTGAACGTGACTATGTTCTCGTCCGTTACCGCAAGCAAGAAGGACACGCCGGCAGATGCCGAGTACTGGATCGCTAACATGGTCTCACCCGTGCGCTTCGGGGAGGCCTTGAAGAACCTCGTGGCCAGCGAGGCGCCCGACATGCTCATTGAGGTGGGCCCGTCTGGCGCGCTGGCCGGCCCTGTGGCTCAAGTGCTTAAAGACAAGTCCCTTCCGGGCGGTAGCGACGTGACATACCACGCTGCCTGGGCACGCGGCTCGGGTGCAGCAAAGACACTCCTGGATGTGGCGGGCCGCCCGTTCATAACCGGGGCACCCATCGAGATGGCAGCCGTCAACGGCGGCTACACATCCAAGCGCACGATCGTCGACCTGCCCAACTACCAGTGAAACCATGCGGCGCGCTACTGGCACGAGAACGCAGCAAGCCTCGACTGGCGCAACAGACGCTACATCTCACACGACCTGCTGGGCAGCAAGATCCCGGGAACGTCTTAGAAGGCGCCGATGTGGCGGAAGAAGCTAGACCTGGCCGACGTGCCATGGCTCAAAGACCACCAGATGGGGCCCGACGTGCTGGTGCTCGGCATGGCCTTTGCCGCTATGGCGCTCGAGGCCATGTATCAGAAGCACTGTACCCTGCACCCGGATGAGACGAAGGAGATTGATGGCCCTGGTGATCTCGCCTATCGCTTCCGTAACGTCAAGTTCGACCGCGCAGTCGTCATTGAGGAAGGAAAGTCGACCACGCTGCTGTTGACCCTAGCCGGCGTTCCGAGGAGCAAGGACTGGCACGAGTTCCGGGTGCGCACAACGACGGGGGCGGACAAGGACGTGATATACGTGTTGGAATACGAGGTCATATGGGGCATATTGGTATTTTGGTTGTTGTTGTTAGGAGGCTATCTAGGAGGTGGAAGGTGAAAACTCGACTGGCGGGCCCCAGCCCTATCAGCCCTATGAAGGCGGAGATTACTCGTACCATCTCCCCTATTTTCAACAGAAAAACCCATGCCATTGTACATGCAAACCGTGCTCCAAGTCCTGCGAGAGATGGGGTGCGATCCAAAGGCAAAACCAGGCATCGACTATAAGACTTTCGAAGAAAAAACTCTCAGCAAAAGATCTCACGCCAGCACAGCTCGGACCACTTGCACTTCGTCTTGATTTGCTTGAAAGTTTCATCGCTGTGCGTAAGTCAGATGGTAATGACTGAAAATCATCCCCGAACAAACTCATCATCGTCGACCTCAGCTGTCCGTTTAAGGATTCCGACACAGCATGTGAATTGTTCGAGATGTGTCTAGAGATCTTTCTCGAACAAAGTATGAATATTGGACGAGCCATTGCTCTTGATGAGGCACAAAAGATATGTGACATGATAAATTTCAGGTACCTGGTTACTTTTTATGCTCATCCGTTGTTAGTTTATGAACGAATCCGTTGCAGCTAACAAGCCTATGCCCGCGCGTCGTTTTTTTTTTAATGGGAGCCGACGGCATCATATAACCCGAGTCAAAACGGGGTTGCAGAGCGATGTTTTCGCACCCTTTTTGAACGAACCCGCGCTATACTCACTAGCGCCAAATTGCCAGCAAGGCTATGAGGGAAGGCAATAATGACAGTCATCTACCTGAAAAACAGAAGTCCTACCACTGCGTTGGATCAAATAACTCCCTATGAGGCGTGGTATGGCAAGAAGTCTGACCTTAGCAATCTACACACATTTGGATGCACAGCCTATCATCATAGGGACGTCCGCTCGGAGCATCAGAATCGCTTGAGCTACATGACTCGCTTGATTCTAGTTCTGGTGGCCTGCTCCTAGCTTTCTGTGGAGCGGCTGGTGTTGTGGGTACGGTTGTACGTTCCGAAGTAGCAGGTGAAGTTCTTGCTGGGTAATCGTCGAGAATTTTCGCGATCTCCGCATTTTCAGTGCTTATTATCGGGGAAGGTTTTACCGGGGAAGGTTCATCATCGGTTTGGTCATCGAAGCTTATTACCGAAAGGTCTTCATCATACCCCCCGGCTTCGGTGACCACCTCGTCCCATTGAACGTGACTAGATATTAGTACCTTCTTACCGTTCCACAAGCGGAACTGGTTGGCTCCCTCGTAGCCCAAGAACTGACATTTCAAGCTCTTGTCATCGAGTTTCCGGCGAGCTCCCTCCATATGATGATAGGCTGTGCATCCAAATGTGTGTAGATTGCTAAGGTCAGACTTCTTGCCATACCACGCCTCATAGGGAGTTATTTGATCCAACGCAGTGGTAGGACTTCTGTTTTTCAGGTAGATGACTGTCATTATTGCCTTCCCCCATAGCCTTGCTGGCAATTTGGCGCTAGTGAGTATAGCGCGGGTTCGTTCAAAAAGGGTGCGAAAACATCGCTCTGCAACCCCATTTTGACTCGGGTTATATGATGCCGTCGGCTCCCATTTGATCCCATGCTCTTCGAGCAATTCGATGATTTGATGACCAGCATACTCACCTTCATTATCTGAACGTAGTCGGTGAACCGAAGTGTCTCGAGTCTTCATGAATTTCAGGTAATTCCGAAGTACGCCTTTTAGGTCGGATTTTCGTTCTGGTAGGTAGGTGGTCGTATATTCGCTGTAGTCATCAAGATTTTGACTTCTTGTCAGTTCTGTATATATTTGAAGTCCGATTGCTTTGATCGGGTGAGCTCTCTAATTGCCAGGTGTAGAGTAGTAAGATCCGACTGTTCGTATTGATTCTTTAGGGAGCATTTTCGCAGGCCCTGTCGTTCTTATCTTTCCAGTGGTTAATAGCACTGGCGTACTCCCTTTTGGCTGCTGTCGCGGCTTTGGATTCTGGGATTTCCGGTTTCCCCAGCTTCCCCGAGGTGATCCACCAGAGACCTTTGGCTTTCAGGGCACTGGTTACATCTACCCCCCATGATTCGTAATTCTCGCTCCCCTTTAGCTTAGGGAACCGATACGTATCAGAACCTTCCGTTGTGGTTGAGGTATGGAGGGGATATTGGTCGATAGGGGAAATATCCGCCGATTTTGATGACAGCGAGTTCGATGCTTCTACCCTTAGGTTTTTTGGGGTAGCGGAATAGCTAACCCGGGCTCATAACCTCTTGGTATACGAGGACACGAGGGTAGATAGGCATATAGATATATTAACTGAGCTATCTAGTAGGTAGGAACTACGGAGGAAGGAAGAAGTGGGAAGAGGGTAAATACCCATCCACTAGCGCCGGATGAATGCGGAGATTACTAACCACAGGGGTAACAGTACTGTTCCCTGTTTCCAACATTTTTATCTTGTCTTCAAGATGTTTCTTGACTGCAGTGCCATTGACGATCGATTTATTGATGCCAGAACCCTTCTCGCGAGCTCGATGAAAGAGATCCTTGAGAAACTTCTTCATCGGTATTGCCGATGACAGATGAAGCAGGTTGAACGAAGCGAAGAACGTGCACACGAGAACGAGGCGAGGGAAAGAAGAGATAGGAAGGGAGAGAGTGTCCAAGCACTCGTTTTGCGAGACGCAAAGAAGGCGCACTGAAGGCGTACTGCGAGACGAATAGCAGCAGAACGACGTGACCAAGGTGAACAGGTAGGCAGAACAAAACAGAAAGAACGAGGGCAGCAGACGATTCTTTATGCGAAACCGTCAGGGGGGAAGGCATGGCGTGGGCTTGGCATCCAATTCTGCTCCCGAGGGAGCCAGCTCTGGCTCCCCTCCATCGTGCTGGGGTTCGCCGTCTAAAGTTGACGAGTTCGAGCTCGCAGGATGCACTAAGAGCCGCCAGAACAGGACGTCGTGAGAGCAGGGGCGAGCCGGGCCTGAGCAGTGGGTGCGCGAAGGTGAGCAGTGGGTGAAGCGACGGTGCCGTGGGTGCGGGTGGGTGAGCAGAGCGGCTGGAGCTGACTAACTCGACTCGATGGGCAAAGGCATTCTGGTGGGCCACCCTACCTGAATATAGAAGAAGAGCCTTTGAGACTACGACAATGAGTATCGCGCGTTGCGTAAAGAGGCAAGGTAGCTTTACAGTAATGAATCGAACAGTCGTCACCTTTGAAAATGCTGTGTGCGGATTTTCGAAAGATTCCAACAGGGGAGTGAGTACCTAAGGGGCACGACAGTCGCTCCATTGATCGATCTGTAACCGCCGCACTGATGCTCTCAGTCAGACTACTTATTTGAGAATCTTTTCATGAGGCTGTCGCACTAGAAGATTGCTATCATGACCGAACACTTAAAGGTTCTGTCCCTTGTATTTATTACGAGTTACCTCGCACTCTGCGAGTTTCCAGATTCTGGGTATGAATAGCTATTCTTCACAAGCAAGAAAGCGTTTACATGATCATGTGTTTATATGGGATCAAAATTTCGCAGCACGGCAAACAATCAGATATCGTGCTGAAGACAATCATCTAGTACCCGCAGATGGGCAGAGAATCATCGACGCGTTCCTTGAAGAGCAAAGGTCGAGGCTAGATCCCCCTCATGTGAGTTATGTTGCTCTGCGGAAATTCCTCGAATCGGCTGGTGAGGTTTCTTGGGACAAAGACGCAACACCGTCAAACCGGAACGTACTACTAGTGCTGCTTGACGATAGACGAGATGGTACTGGTTGGCAAGACATCAATGGTACACAGCATTCGCCGCGGAATTGGGATGGATACGCCAACTACCCTTCTCGGGGCGAAAAAAGGGTTTCTGGATTGCTCAACCCCAAGGATTTGTACAACAAACTGCTTGAAAGCGTAAGTTTGCAATCTAGCGACTTCCACGAACTCCCTTAGGTTGATGAAATGTCAGAGACTATCTGATGGCGCGGAGCGCCGAGTCCTGTTTGTTTTCAACCCAATCCTTTGTAACCAATTCTAATAAGATATAGATACCTCTCAAACATGAATCCCCTTTGCGGACTTGCAATTGTCTCGACCGCATCGAGGATACGAGCTCCTGTCCTACGAGAATTTCTACAGCGTTACATCTCTTATCGTGTCTTCTTTGGAATTTCAATGGTATGACCCATGTTGTTGTACCTTTCTTCTGCTCATACTAAATGGGAGGAAAAAGTCCTTTGGTTTTGCGCTCAAATTTCATCTCCCTTACTACGCGCTGCGGAGGAGTCCTGCGCCGCAAGAAGATGCTCGAGGTCTTCGGCGATGTGGCAGTTTCATTCCAAGCCGCGAAAACCCCAATGCATCCGACTATATCTACGAAGCCCAAGTATCGATACTGATAACAGGGGTTGATGAATGGTTCTGAACTGCCGATTGCTGCACCGACATCCATTTTGGTAGCGAGGAGACAGTGCTATACTACTACGAATATGACTTGGATGCGCCTACAGGCGGTGAGAAGTCTACCAATTATCCGATTTGGAATCCTAGAGAATACTTCCTCCTTATACTATCCTGTCGAGTCAGACAAATCACAAAGGAATGGAGTAATATTATGGACGCCTTGGAAGACCGATTGCGGTACCATGTAAAGCATATTTGCAAGTCAGGAACGCTTGATCACTGCTGATAGTTGCTAGGAAGAAAGCGTTTTCAACGAGGCTGCCCGGAAGGCGTCGCTTGTAGATGACATGAGGTTTAGTCGAGGTCTAGCATATACATCCACTATTGAAATGCTGCGCCTTCTTTATAGATCACTCGTCAAAGTGCTCGAGTCGTGGGAATGCTTTGATGGTGGGGAAATGCAGTACTTTGAGGTAAATGAGCAGGAGACGCATCGAAGGGTTTGGGGCTCTTATGTTGCTAGTATTGAGAAAGATATGATGGAGCTTCGATTCATGAAAAATGGGGTAAGGCCATCTTAAACCACAACGTTCGAGGTCCTTGCTGACGCATCAAGCTTGTCGACGCTTCTGCAATAGTAGAAAGTCAAGTAGCTGCACTTCAGGGCAATAACATAGACCGGCTCACAAGAGTGACAGTAGTGAGTGAAGTATGCTGATCCTCTGATATTGTCAAATAGACTAAAAAAAGCAAGGTCTATCTACCTCTTACCCTAGGCACGGCGAGTAACCCCCATCTCGATACTGTACGCTAGACAAAGCTGATGCGATCCAGGCAGTATTTAGCATGATAATCATGCCCAAAGAAGCGTCCTGGATAGCTCATAGCTTCTTACTCTTATTCCTTACAACTTTTACCTTCCTCGTTGCGTTCAAAAGCGAATATTTCATGGTGGTAGGAGGCTATGCGAGCGTAGAACGCTTCTTATAACGAGTTCAGGCACTGATCTTTTATATTCTTCTCGAACTGTGGGTCGTTAAATTAATCGCATTTAACTGACTGCAGTCTTATACTGATTATATGTCATGGGCAAGGTCTTGAGTATGGTCTTTTGCGCACAAGTCTTTCTAGGTCGAGCAATATTTGAAATAGCATCTACGCATTTTCACTTACAGGTGCCAGGGTAAGGGGGCAAGCTAGGATACACGTTCGTACTGAATATTCAACTTCAAAGGTCAACATTGGGCAGAGAACAGGAATGCCACCGCATGATTGGCTTCAAGTGACAGCAAGTTGACGGGATATGTTTACTGATTTCCTCACATTTCTCCATGATCCCAGTCGCTGCTCTTTATCATTTCTTTCCGCGCCGTGCGCGCTGTGTCACTTTATAGCCTCAATCATGCTGGACAAGTCGGTGGCTGTCTAGCGCGACTGGAGGAAGGGGCTCTACGGTGCAAGGAGGCAAGGCTCTGATAGGTTTACATGGTCGCGCTGCGTTACGATTCAAGATACGGAGGGGGTTCGCTAAAGATGAATGCGTGATGTTAGGCTTCCGTCCTATGCGGACTGCCTACAAGATGTCATCTTTCTTTGCTAGGTGGCAACTAGTCTTAAGCTCCCGGAAGATATTCGAATACGTTCACTAATCTCCAGTCAGCATACACCAGGAAATAGTCATATCAAGGTCGGAGCCTCGACTGTAAATGACGACCGAAGTACAGGAGAGTCGCTGACACTCTATGTTTCGTCGGTATAACTCCCTTGGATAGTTACTTTGGAGGTGATGGAAATTCGTCTGAATCTGGGACTGTTGATTCCAATTCAAGAGCTTATGCAATAGCGATATCGGTAATTTTTTACAAAGGAGCGTGCGCAGGCAAATACAGGTCGCCAGTCATTCTCGTTCTTGTTGATGAAGCTTCTGCTGGATACCCGTACTCTGAAGCTTGATTTTCCGACATATCACGAAACGAATCGTAATGAGAAAATATATAACACAATTTTAGTCATCTGCCGAGCACTTATTGGGTTGCATCCTATCACGCATATCACTTTTGTCACGGCCAGGGAACGGCAACGAGGAATCAATATGTGAGGAGTTTTGCGGTATCTCAAGGAAGGGCTTCATAGAAACTTGTTTCAGTGGTCACGGTTCAACTGCCTCGCAAGAAACCGGGATTGAACTCAGATGGTCGGAGCCGTGGAAGGGGTGTCATTATTTGGTAAAACTTTCCGGCCGTTTGCGAAAGCATTCATTTGCAAACCTTTATACAGAATTCTTGGGTTTACAATGAAATTGCATCGTTGGCGCGGCACAGCTAGCCATGCTCTAGAACCCTCCACTCGTAATCCAGCAATGATCGCTCAATCGGCGACCACGCATATAAAGTCGGCGACCATCGGCGTCTAAAATTCCAACAACACGACATCGAACCCTAAAGAAAACCCGAAAACATGATGTAGCCGTATAGAATTCACGGCATGTGGCACGGGATTGCCACCTTTGCCGAATTATATCATGTGAATATGACTGAATTTGGGGTAAAGACGGAGTTTCCTTCGAATCGTACTACTATCTTTCAAACGTACATAGTTCCTTCCTCATCTTAGTTATCTTGTCTTCTACCTCACATCTTCTATCATGTCTACCAACGTCTTAGCTACTGGCGCGGCTGGAGCAGTGTTTGGTGCCGCTCTTAAGTTCTCAGGAGTATACATGCCATCGGTCATTGTCTCTCAGATGGAGCTGAAGAGCTTCCATATGCTCAAAGTCTTCTTAGGAGCGAGTGCCACCAGCGCGTGAGACTCTCTAAACCTCCAAACGATGGTCTATTGCTTTTTGCTGATGACCTAAGGCTCGTCATGGCCACACTCGATAGACTGGGCCTCAGGAAGACACAACCCAGATCAGCATCCTCGATGGGTTGGTTCAGCGACTACGACGCAAACATCGTTGGTGGGCTCCTGATCGGCTTCGGCATGGCTCTCTCGGGTGCTTGTCCCGGCACAGTCCTCGTCCAACTTACAACCGGTATACGCTCCGGATGGCTCGCCATGCTCGGTGGAGTACTAGGGGGTATCCTGCATGCGAGGCTCTCCCCAGTCCTACGCTCCGGCAAACAAAGCACCACTGATTCTTCCGTCAACCTTACGGTCCAGAGCAAGTTCGGCTTTGACGCCAACCACGTTCTTCTGGGATACGAAGTCATGTGCCTGGCCGCGATCAGTTTTGCAACACTGCTAAAACCAGGGGACGCATTTACATCCCTTCATGCAATTCTCGGCGGACTCTTGATCGGAGGCGCTCAAACAGTTTCGCTACTTCTGACTAGCACGCCTGTTGGCTGCTCAGGCACCTATAGCGAAATCGGACAATACTTCTGGCGGGTTTGGGATTCCTCGACTGAGTCCAAGTCTTCTCAGGAGGCACCACGGCCATCGACGCGAAGCATGACCTTTGCTCTCGGTATCTTTTTAGGAGCTTGGGCAATGCCACAGTCAAGTCCGATAGCAGCGGCTCTCGCCGATAGCCAGATCTCGGACCTTTCTGCTTTTGCGGGCGGTTTCGCCATGGTATTTGGGGCCAGGCTTGCTGGCGGGTGCACATCTGGGCATGGGATCAGCGGCATGTCTGCGCTTTCCGTTTCAAGCGTCATCTCTGTTGCTTGCATGTTCATTGGGGGTATCGGATTGGCCTGGTTGCTCAAATGATGGATGGAATGGAGAATGTGTCTGTCAGATTACACATCTCTCCACATCCTCACGTTGTCTTTGTCACTATGGGAGAACCATCTTCTTCACCCGATTCCGTGCTACTCCAGCTGAGCAGCCATAAAACTGGCATGCAACGAAAGCCAGGATAAGGCAGCCAACTACATACCCCCTCCGCACCCACATCCCTTTCCCCTCAAAACTCCCCACAGCAGAAACGACCTCCTGATCCCCCTAAAACCCCCCTATCGCAAATCACCCACTTCCTCCCCTGGCCCCAACCCCCAGTACGAGGCGAATGACAGAATTCTTCCGTCCCCCTAAATAAGCGAATATCTCAAATTTCAGAGTCGTTCACTAAACCAAAATACAGCAAACGCAATACTACATCAATTGAGTTTTAAAAAAAAAATAACCAGGCTGTAGCAATGAAGCGATTATATAAGTCTCTTAAATTTCAAGCAAATTCGATTTGTTGTGAAATGGATCAAAAATCCCAAAAATCATAGTAATTTTCGAGGTGTTCAGAGGGGGGCGGAAGTCGTACCCACCACCGGCGACCTCGCTACCAAAGCGCGCCAGCGGGGAACTCGCCTCGCGGAACTCGCCCCGCGTGCCGAGATTCCGGGATCCAGCTGACGCGTCCCTGGTACCCGACCGGATGAATCATTGGAGCGGACACATGGATGGGGGATTTTGGGTGGAGGTTTGGGTGAGGGGGGTTGGGTTGCGGGGACAGGTAGGGATATGGAGATGGGGGATGGGGATGGGGATGAGGATGAGGATGAGGGTGAGGGGGGGCTTCGATAGGAGGTGGGAGGTTGTTGGGTTTGGAAGTTTTGCTTTTTGTTCATGTTCAAGCTGTAGGCATACATAGTTCTAGCTACCTTTAGTGTGACGGGTTGGGGCTTTCGTGCATCCTATGCCGTCCGTAGCCTCAGCCCTCAATAGGCTCGTCCCGTAAGCGAGGGGCGAGCTTAGTGGGGCTACGGATACGCACTTTCTTGCGGATCAAAACGGTCAACGTCTTGCGCTCGGAAGGAATCGGAGGGGGAATTCTTGGGGAAAGATGCGGTCAGCGACTCGCAACCGGGGAATTCGGCTTCGGGGATCAAGATAATGGGGAATGTTGAGTGTTCTATGAATTTCCGTGTCGTTTGGTAGAGTTCACTCGGGGAGTTGTGACTCAACCATGTGAGAGAGGAAAGGGTATATAAACGTCGTCTCTGCTTTCGAAAATACCTCTCTCGCTCTATCCTCACTTTGTTATCAAACACCCTTCCGAACATTGAATCCCCAAACAACATCCCCCTGAACCCCCTACAAGCTACAGCACCCAAAGCCCACCATGTCTCCAAACCCGGAATTCAAACCCCTATCCAACATCTGCGAGTTTCTCAACGCCCTCCACGTCTACGCCGCCGACGCCCGCCAAGGCCGCGCCCGCCTCGTCCAAGCAAACCACTACTGCTCCCACGTCCGCAAAGACCTCCGCCAATGCCTCATCTACGACTCCCCCGAGAAAGACGCCCGCCTCATCGGCGTCGAATACATGGTGCCCAAACACGTGTACGAGACCTTCCCACCCGACGAGCAGAAGCTGTGGCACAGCCACGAGTACGAGGTCAAGTCGGGGATGTTGATTTTGCCGAAACCCGAGAGCGCGGATGCGAAGGAGTGGGATCGGGCGGAGCTGGAGGCGATGAGGGAGGTCGTGGGGTTGTATGGGAAGACGTGGCATTTTTGGCAGGTGGACCGTGGGGATGAGATGCCGATGGGATGGCCCGAGTTGATGGGGAGCTTGACGCGCGAGGGGCAGGTGGATATGGAAGGGGCGTTGAAGGGGAGGGATGAGAGGTTTGGGGTTAGTTATAAGAAGAAGGCAGAGGCGAGGGAGGGGATTGCGAGGCCGGGGATTCCGGAGGGGGCGGATTCGTGGTGGAAGGTGGGGGAGGACGGTAAGGAAGGTGGGAAGGAGTCATTGGGTGCTTGAGGCAACTGATGGTGAAGACCTACCGTGCGTTTATTTCTGGACTGTGTATATCATCTCCTTTTGTTGGTACATTAGCCGCCTCAACTCTGATATTTATGACCCTTTTCCTTTATACTAGAACCCAGTAGATGAGGTTCTTATTCTAAAGCCCTTTGATGACGAAGTGTTGTCTTTTCGGGTGATTCTTGTTCCTCCCCTCGCCTTGACCGTGCTCATAGGTCATCAGATTCCTTTTAGGAGCGCTTTCTGATCTTGATCAATAGTGACTTGATTTTCTCTGCAGGCTTGATCAGCGGTGAACGAAGTTGTGAGCTTAAAAGAGATTACAAAAATATAACCAGAGTAGAGCCAACGTAGAGGCAAGAACAAAGCACAATAACACAGGACTATAATCGTATTGCTTGAATCCCTGGACTAATCTCGAGTTCAAGCAATGTAGAGTCTAAGGTCAAAGTTTCTATTTTCTTGCTCTGGTCAGAAAAGCTGAATTGACACAGGAATGTCTTTTGTAACTAGAATAGCAGCATCGTTTGTCTTAAAATTGTGAAGGGCGACAGAAAAATACAACGTAAACATTACTTACTCTCAAGAATGAAAATTCAAGGGCGATGTTAGAAGCATAAGCAGTCTCCGCAGACCCGCAGTGCGGAATTGCCGATTATGCTTTAAACACTAGAACTATGGGGGCACCGGTGGGCGGACGTTTCTAAAATCATCATGTTGTTGCTACGAGTAGAGCGCCCCCTCGTCCAACGACTGTTAAAAGGGTAAGACTGGATAGAAATATCAGCTGATATCTGCCCAGTGCTCTGAACGCCAGAATGGCTTGTGGTGATACCGTACATTCGGATGTCTAATCGAGCCGATCCCCGCTCCCCCTAACAACAACACGGCACGAGCATGCATAGAACAACTACTATCTGCTCCAAGACCGCTCGTCCCATATCCTCAATACCACTCAGAACCTCCATATTTGTGCCACGACAGCACTCTTATTCAATGGCTACCACGGACAAGTCCAATGTGCCCAAGGCAGAATACAGACAGCTTGGGAAAAGTGGCCTGAGGGTCAGTGTGCCAATATTCGGGTGTATGAGTTTTGGGGACAAGAGGTGGCAGAAGTGGGTCATAGAGGAGGATGAGGCTCTTCCACTACTGAAAGCAGCATACGATCGAGGCTTGAACTCTTGGGATACTGCAAATATATATAGCAACGGCGTCTCTGAAGAGATCATTGGCAATGCTATCAAGAAATACAATATACCGCGCCATAAATTGGTTGTAATGACCAAGTGTTGTGGAACTGTGCGAGAAGGGAACAGCCCCGAAGTCCTGGCGCTTCAAGATATCGACAAGACTGTCGACTACGTCAACCAAAAAGGACTTTCACGCCAAGGTATCTTTTCCGCCGTCGAAGCCTCCCTCAAGCGCCTACAAACGCCCTACATCGATCTTCTACAGATCCACCGCTTCGACAAGACAGTCCCAGTTGAAGAGACAATGAAGGCTCTGCATGATCTAGTTCAGGCCGACAAAGTACGCTACATTGGCGCCAGCAGCATGTTTGCATACCAGTTTGCAACAATGCAGTTTACTGCAGAGAAGAATGGGTGGACCAAGTTCGTGTCGATGCAAAACTGCTATAGCTTGCTATATAGAGAGGAAGAGAGGGAGATGAACAAGTTTTGCAACGAGACTGGCGTGGGGCTTATTCCTGTAGGCTATCTCACCTCTCCGTCTCTACCCCCCATTGTGTCGCTTCAGTACTAACTCGACAAATTTACAGTGGGGTCCACTCGCCGCCGGCAGCCTCGCACGCCCTGCCTCCGCTCACGGCAGCACAGACCGTTCGAAAGACAACCCTCTCGCAGACGTTGATGCTGAAATCATAGGGCGAGTCGAAGAGTTGGCGAAGAAGAAAGGATGGACGATGAGTCAGGTTGCACTTTCCTGGATCAACAAACGCATCAGCAGCCCGATCATTGGATTTAGTAGTGTTGGAAGGATAGATGAGGCATTAGAGGCCAGAGGGAAGGAATTGACCAAGGAAGAGGAGGATTATCTAGGAGAGTTGTACAAGCCGAAGGCCATTTACGGACACGGTTAGAGCAGGCACCTGAAAGATATTCAGCGTTACCGGCTACGTTGCACATAGAAGAATTTATCAACCACGTGGGAGCTCAGAGGAGACTTTGCTACGGCAAGCTATTCCGGATTGATTCAACGAACGCTCCCCATCATACATTTCGCCCGACCTTATCGAAGGGCAACAAGCCCACTAAAGTATTATTTAAGTTATTCTACTGGCACGCAGGTCGTGCTTTACAGCATATGCCTCTCCCACCCCTGTTTTGTCTTTTAAGAATGGTGGTTTCGTCCCTGGCTGACGGCGGATTTCTGTCTCCAGAATCCATCTTTCCATGTACACTCTCCATGACTGCAGTCCATCTCGGATACTATTTCTGAAGCAGTGTCATTTTTCCGATAACATGTGTTCCTGCGCAAGTGTTCAGAATATCAAGGGCAATGTGCGGACTTTCGCATATCGCAAGTCGCGATGTCTGAAACAACTTCAACCGTGAAAAGAAGCCACACTATTTAATGATCGAGATTGCTTTTCCCTGTGTTTACTATTCTTTTCACACATGTTGATGTTTTAGAGCTTATGACGTTGTATTGTTCTTCGCAGAATTTTGCACGTATGCCCCGACGTTGAAGCCTTTGTAGCTGTATGTTTTCCCGATTACCATCTTCCCGAATCCACCTCCTCTCAAATCCTGAAGGTGACTCTTCTGGTGGTTTGCACCAGCACATCTGACTTGAAGGTCGCATCTTGACCCACCAAACGCCATCATGCATTTTGCAAGGTTTCCAATCTTTCTCACCTTACTCAGCTACGTTCATATCACAATCACAAGAGGACTCGGCATAAACTGTCGAGGCAGCAGCCAATGCAGCAAAATATTCCAATCCGTCGGCACCACAGACCTCATAATATACTTCAACGAGAGTCTTTGGATCGGGGGCGACAGTAACTTACCAAACGGACCCATAATCGACAAAGCCTTCTACTACTTCGGTCAGCACATCATGTGCGCCCAGAACGGCAAAATCAACATCGGCTCCATCTGCCTCTTCCTCCAAGGCAACATCCCAGACGCCGGCATCCCCGGCTTCCTCATCAAGCGCAAGATCGCCGAGCTTGCCGCCCACGGCTGCAAAATGTGCGGCAGCGTTCCCCTTGGTCCTTCAAACAATCCAGCCACGCTCGGGATATTGACCTCCAATTACGTGACAGACAAGGGCTGTCAGGGCCTCTGTTCGCCAGGAAATACGACTGATCCGGTCGTCCAGCAGGCGCCGGTGCCGACTGTGGCGGCGGGGAACCAGACGACTGCGACCACGGCTAATCCGGCGGAGGCGGGGCCGACGGAGGATCCGCAGACGAGGATGCATCCTTGGTATACCGCGAACCCGGGAGGGAAGCGGGGGGTCTAGCCGGGAGAGGTTGCTGGCGCTGTCTTTCTTCTATCGTTTATTAATCGGGGAATTTTTTCTTGTGTAGAAAAAAGCTGCAGAAGAGGCATTCGCGATGGATGTGGACTTGACGGTATAAGGCAGGTCGAGGCGGCTGGTTGGAGATGGGCGTACCTGCTCGAACGGGTACATATGCAGGAGTGGGACGCAGCGAGTGGGCATCTGTGCTTGGAACGGACTTGTGAACATAATGTGCAGTCTAACTGCTCCGCTCCCAAGTCGCGCACCAAGCCATCAAGCACCAGGACCTCTCGATATATAATAAACATCGAAAACTTCTTCCACAGCCTTCAAGAAACCTTTGTATCTGCATTCTTCACCCGTCTCTTTCTTCATATAGATAAAGCTTTTTTCTCACACTATTCCTCAATTCTCACATTGTTCTTCGTCTCAACATCATTTCTCTAATCATGATATATCATTCCACATGAAAGACGATGCAGCAACAAACCACCTTCGCCACACTCGACTTTCCCATCTCGGCTTTTCACCGTTGTACGACTGAAACAGAGTAGACCTCTCTTGTTCAATATTCTTGTCATAGGAAAATAAGAGTGTTTTATTTAGTCAAGCTTGAGGGCCTTTACACAAACCACCCGACGTCAAATCTCTTCCCACACTATCCTTCAATACCTCAACAAACCCCAACCCACCCTCCCCAATATCCCACCAACCACCCCTTCCATCCCCAGCAATCCTCCAAAAAAAACACATGAAAATAACTATTTCTTCGCTTCAACAACCCTGTCTCTTCGATCCCAACCCCTCACACCGCATATCTGTATCAAACTGTATCGAAGTCCCAGACTTTCTTCTCTTTTGTCTCGCCGGGATGCGATGGATCGAGGAGAAAAGAAAAGAATGTGGAAGATGAGGTTTGAATTCCTCGCTTCTTCTTGCTCTCTTTTCCAACTTTATTTTTCCTTTTTTCGTTCCTTCGCACCCCCCCACCTCCTACTCACTCTCCCTTCTTCCAAACCGCTTCACTTCTTCCCTTCCTTCTTTTCAACCACCATTCTCATCATCTACGACAAACACCCTTCTAAATTTCAAAACCGAAACTGCATCCTTCTCAACATCTACGTATTATTCTGCAAGTCTAAACCAGTTTGAAGAATCGATATATTATTTACTTGAGCGAGGTGATCAAGATTAGAGAAGAAAGAAGAGGTTTTGAAAGGGGGATTAAAGAGTGTGAGAGGATAAAAAGACGAGGAGATGAATATTTTTGGAACGAGGGTCGTAAAGTGAAAGGATGAGGGCTTTCAAGAGTGTGTTGGAAACAGGGGAGCAACCTTCGCCTCAGAGTTGCTGGTAAGGGCTGGGGTTCGCTATGTAGGTAGTAGAGTCTTTCAGCTTCCACCTTCTACGTAGACAGGTAGTCTTCTAACTGACAGCAGCAACCAGAATATCAATGATATGTATGCTCTCATGTGACATCGTATTCCAACACACGTTTGACGGGCGCGCAGTGAGCCTGCGATGATTTAAGAGCGACTTGGTCGGTATTTTTCGGAATTGGTTTATGCTGAAGAGGCGGCGATCAAAGAGACGATTGTTTAGGTTCGCCTTGTTCGCTATCATCGGTGTTTACTGCTGCATGGAAGATCTCTTCTTATTTCCGAGACGATGTTGGGATACCTCCGTAGAGCGAGCTTTATCATCAGAGTTGAAAAGCCGAGCCTAAGTCCGTCTAATCTCCATTATCTTCATTGTGAATTCCTCGAGAATTTATCATCATTGCGCTTGGGTTGCTTTACCAGCGCCGCGTCTATTTATCTACAAAATCTACTACGACTCGCTTTACAGGCACATCTCTCGCTATCTCGATTTAATTCTTGTCTCTCCACCTCCCACTCAGTTCAAACCACCGAACAAACCCGAACACCATGCATACCGGCGACCACGCCCTCATCGGCGCCGCGGCCAACATCCCCATCAACCCCCCTCAACCCATCATCTCCTTCAGCCCCGTCGTCCTCCCTGCCCCAGGCCGTCCCACCGACCTCCAGCTGCGCGTAACGGTGCCCGCAACCGGGGCCGCCCTCCCGATCATCCTCCTCGCGCACGGCCAGGGGCGCAGCAACTCGCTCTCGTCGCTGGAAGGGTACGCGCCTCTGGGCGAGTTCTGGGCGGCGCACGGCTTCGCGGTGCTGCAGCCAACGCACCTGAGCTCGGCGTTCCTGGGGCTCAAGGCGCCCGAGGGCCAGGAGCTGTTCTGGCAAGAGCGCGCCGCGGACATGGTGCGGATCCTCGACAGCCTCGACCGCGTCGAGGCGGCCGTGCCGGGGCTCACGAGCCGCCTCGATCGCACGCGCGTGGCGGTCGCGGGCCACTCGGCCGGCGCGTGGACCGCCGCCATGCTCCTGGGTGCCAGCAATACGGATCCGCGGGACGGGTCCACGTGGTATAAGCCCGACACGCGCATCAAGGCGGGCGTCGTCCTTGCCGGCATCGGAAACGGCGGCGCGGATCTCTCAGACTTCGGGAAGAAACTCGTCCCCTTCTATGGCCCGAGCTTCAGCAAAATGGCCACGCCCGCGCTCGTGGTGCACGGCGATGAGGACGTGAGTCCCCATTTGACGATCCGTGACGCCGACTGGCATGCCGACCCGTACGCGCTTGCTCCGGGGCCGAAAGATCTGCTTACGCTCAAGGGCGCAAAACATGGGCTCGGCGGTATCAGTGGGTGGGATGCGGGCGAGACGTTGGATGAGAGTCCGGAGCGGTTGGCGGTAGTGCAAAGGATGACGTGGGCGTATTTGAGGAGTCAGCTCTATAAGGGAGATGGGGCTTGGGCAGAGGCATGTAAGGCTTTCGACGGGCTTGAGGGGCAGGGGAAGGTTGAGAGTAAAAAGTGAGCGGAGTTTTCGCTTTCATGCCTGAACCTCTTCCGCCACTTTCGTCTTTTTATCGTGCAGATTTCGTGCATATTGGAGATGAAAATGTAGCTGCAGAATCGAACTGAGATGATTGAAACACTCTGGCGTTCAAAGGTTGCATATCACGGGCTTGCGATCATTCAGACCGTCAATATGATGGCTATGCCACAGATTCGGATTCGGGGGTAGAGTTAGGTCGCTGAATGCTTCGTTGACCACTTTTCTGCCCTCTCCGCCAAGAAACGTGGCCTGGCCATCCACACCCGCGTTTCTAGGCTGGTGAATTCGTGCAAAATGTTTCGCGATCATCGTGCCGTCGGCCTGTCCCATTCTTTGCTCTGGCGAATGAAAACTTGTCTTTACACAAATCTACTCAGTATATTCTGCAAAATAGAACGCGGACCTGTACATACCGGTCAAGAAAATAAAACCACTTCAGCTCATCCTAGATCGTGAAATAGTCGGGGGACGGGGGGGGTACCCGCCGGAATGCCGCTACTCGCTGTGTCTGGTGTTGAAAATGAATGCACCTGCACTCTTTTGATTTGTTTTTGCGCCTTTCGTGCAGACTGGCTCTGGAAGAAAGGCGTATCGAGTAACTCTTTTCCTTTAATGTATTTGGAAAGCACGCTGCTCCTGGGTTGAGTGGATGGTGAGGAGCTCTTCAAGTGTCTCATGATCCCTGAACGCGCGACGTTCGAGGAACATGTTGCGGCCTACCAAAATTAGCCTAAATTCAACAGCGTATGACTGCGAGATGATACGATTATCTTCTGGTGTGCGATGATACGTCCCTTTATACATCAGTCGAATGACGTTCAGAAAACCCTTTTACAGCCCACCTATTACTGCACTGACATGTAAATCTCGAAATACTTTCGTTGCTGATCATATACATATATACATATATACAAATACAAAGATTCCCCGTCATAAACGTTCTTTTTCTTTTTCTTTTTTCTCTTTTGTTTAATTACAAAACACAAATCGCATTCGGCGGACTGGCGACCCCACCGGGAAAATTCAGCGGCGCGCTCGTGAAGAAGCAACTCCATTTCTGGTGTTTGCGGCACGTTTCAGCGAGCTCTTCGAGGTTGAACATTTCGCCAATGGGGGTGCCCCAGAGGGCGAGGAGGACGTCGTGCAGACCTGTAGATCCAGTCAGCCAGATTTGGGTTTCGTGGTCAAGGATATATTTGAATAGGGGATACGGACGATACCGCTCATCCGTCGCGGGCCACGCCTCGAAAACATTGGCATCCCCGCCCACCGCCGCAAAATGCTTCTCCCACAACCATTCCACGCTCTCCCGCGTCCCCTCGACCCCAGCCCACTCGCTCCCCAGCTCCGTGCCTCTTCTCCGCTCGTCGAAGCTCGCCTCGTTGTGCCATTTCACAAACCCGGAGCGCACCAGTAGGATGTCGCCGGTGCGGAACTCGGTGCCTTGGGATGCGGCGACGGCTTCGAGGTCGGTGTGCGAGATGGCGTGGCGCGTGGTGGGATCGTAGGTGATGTTGTGGGCTTGGGCGTAGGAGAGGTAGTCGAGGAGGATGGCGCGCCCGACGATGCCACCGTTCTTGGTCCATTCTATTGTTCTGTTAGATCCGTGTGTGCGTACTGGTAGCTGGTTTTACGAAGTTGTTGTGGAGGAGGGGTAGGGCAAAGGGATTTTACTGTCAATCCCATTGCGCATCGATGAATTCGGGGCTGTAATGTCGGCGTGTGTAACTCCGTTGTAATAAAGCCCTGTGGGCTGATGCGCCCAGTGCCTGAACCCATCCCATTGACTCCCGCTCTGCGTATTCATGCTAACCTCATCATCATAGCCCGTCCAATCCGGCAAAGCCGTGATCTGGTGCTCCGGCGGTTTTCGATGCGAGTGCGGCGTCTCGCAGTTATTCAAAGGCCAGTTTATCGCTACGCTGATACCTACCTGGATCTCCTCGCGGGCAGAGCGTATGACGTCGGGGGTGAGGAGGTTCAAGGTGCCCAAGTCGTCCTTGTGACCAGGTGTGTCCCAGAGACCCCAGGCGCAGCCATGGGGCATTCCAGGAACAGGAGGGATGGACTTGTAGGAGGGGAGACGGTGAGGTTGCTTGGATGGTACAGCGTGGATGGTTCTCACGCCATTTGATTTGTTGGTAGTTTGCGCATCGACAGGGTCTCCATTGCCGCCATCAGGGTTGTTGTTCAGTGGGTTATCGTTCGCCATGGTATTTTAAGACGATCTTTGAAGATTGAGGCTCAAACCATACGATTGTGATCTCCATCTCGATGTGGGGTGTGGGGTTTGGGGTTGATTTTGTTCCCTGACGACTATTCGTAAGTGAAGATGTCATTGGGGATATTCTCGGTTATCGGGTTTCTTGATAGCCGAAAGTGGCTTTGTGGCCTAGATTATTAGGCCGCGGCTTCACGTTCCAGGGCTCATACAGGCTATGGCGCTTTGAAGTTATTCCGGCGCATTCGAAGTGGTCATCTGATGAGAGCTGTAGTTTGTCCATGAAGGAATTCTTCTGAACGATATTATCCTTGGCGCGATACGAAGTTGGCGACCTGGTAACAATAGGTATAGCCTCCTCGTCAAGCCGTTTCACTTGTTTGATAGGGTATCTTTGACGGCTATGCTATTAACTTGGAAGACGAGTCTTCATGAGTTCTCGTGCTGCGTCCGATAGTAGGCCTAGGACGGGTAGATAGGCTCACTGGAGATTAGGACCGTCCAAGTAGGAAGCTCCATGGTCCATCCTGGGCATGCTGCTCCCAAGATCGAAATGGTTAACGAGCCATAGGTCTTCGTCGCGGACTGTACTCCAGTCGGTTGAGAAATTGAGGGGGGGCATCAAGAGATCCTGAGGTTCCCAGGGGATATATCCGGGTAAATGATTGGTCTGATAAGTTGGAACTCTTGATGAATTGGGGGTTGGTTGCGGTAGTTGGTTCGAGTGCATGGTACCTGGTATCATATTCGGCTGGTTTAGGGGCTGTACATTGTTCTCGTGAGCAGGCCGCGTCAAGGCATGAGCCGATGCTCCACTTGAGCGTCTTGCTGAACGATGCTGCCTCGGGGTCTCATCTTGTTCATGGATTCGGCGGACAATCTTGGTAAAGAGCAGGAAGATCCAACCGCTGACTGGCCAGGAACTCTGCAACTCCCGGAGAGCTATCATGCAAAGCTTGAGCTTCACAGAAGCCAATTGCTGAAGAACTGCATCTTCGGATTGAAGATTTACTGCTTGCATGCACATTGCGGCGAACAAGCTAGGGATGATGTGGATGGGGCAGTGCTGGATGGAATTGGAGGCTAGGAGGTCTTCAACAATCCGTGCCATTTGATTTGATGCAGTCATGGCCACCCGGTGCGACGAATGTCGTGACGGCGTTGAAGGGTCCTCTGAGGTTCTTGTCCGATGTGTTAAGATCTTGAACCAGCTGTTTTCGGCCTGTGTCAGCGTAGAAGATTGAAAAATCTTGGAAGTGCAGTACTTGCCTAAAAGCGACATGAAGCATGCTTGTCCACAAACATTCCCGGATTCGGCCTAGCTGGAGTTCCTGAGGTAGCTGAATCTCCCATTGCTGCAGCATATCTTCACAGATTTCGAGCGTATCATTGGTGGGTAGGGTTCCATCAGATCGGTAGGGCGCTTTCTCAATGATGCGCTCCACAATCGTCGAAAGTTTGGTCAAATGTACGGCATACAGCACATGAACCTTTTCCTGGTGACCAAATCCGTATGGTTCCGAGTCATCTTCAAAATCGGAATCCTCGAGTGGCTCAACGTCAGTGTCGCGCAGGTGTATATGGACCGGCCGACCCAAGGCGGCCGCCGCATGCTTATCCTCCGCAAAGAGTGACCACCAGATTTTCTTCCATAGCCGCTGATCTCTTTGAGTCATGTCTGATGCACGAGTTGATCGATGCATCCCCAAGGTTAAAGCCAGACTAATGGCGTTTCCAAGCCAATGCCATGTGTCTTTCTGATCCATTGGGGTTGCCCACCAAAAGCTCATCAGAAACAGCGCTTGAACAATGGTTACCTTGTCAAGTTCATGATCTGCATCATAAAGCGCTTTCGTGCGCTTGAAAAGTGTCAATCGAGCCTCGGATCTGGACTTGAAACCCGCCTTTTTCAGCACCGAAAGATCGCAATGACCCGCAGCCATGAACAAAACGGCTTGGAGTAGCAGCCATGATGGGGGGTTTCTTATGTCGACAAAATGAGCTGCAAAATCTTGTGGGTCGAGAATGGGATAATGCGGCTGGACGCATCTAAAGTAGGTGCGATACAATTCATGGCAGACGTCCAGCGAGGGAAGTTCAAAAGCACCTTGCCGTCGCAGTAGTTCCATTGCGAGGCCATCTACGCTTCTTGATCTGTTGGCGGAGTCACTCGCAGCGTCGACTGGGACCGGGAAGTGCAATTTTTGTGCATGTTGCGGTTCTGAGCTGCTTTGGTGTAGCAGGTACGTTAGATTGAACGTCTCTCCCAGGTAAATGACTTGGCCCCCTGGCCTCAGCACCTCTCGTCTTGTGCTTGGACTTGTCCTGGTGTCAAGCATTTGGGCATACAGCATCTCGGGGCCTTCGGCGTCGTCGCGGCCCTCGGATTTGTCCACAGACGGACCCGGAATCCCTTCGCTCAAGCATCCTCGGGCTGTTGACGTGGGAGACTCTCCCACGGAAGATGTGCCACTTGGCTCGGAAGTCACATGCGTTTTCAAGGGCGCCGGTCTCGTTTGGGAGGCGTCGCTTTCTGATTTTCTTTTGCGGCCTCTCTTGGAATCGATTAGCTGACATGCATTCCCTAGCCCTGCCTTTTCGCAGTTGGCGCACGGCACTCCGTTTACTGCAACATTGCATTTGACGCGTCGGCTGTTACACGTTCGGCATGCTATGGACGAACGTTGGCGGGTTTTGGTCGCAGAGGGCGGCGGCTTCGGCTCATTCTTAGTATCAGTGGCGCCCATGTCGGCGACTTCTTGCGACTGTGTGACAATAATCCCTATCGAGTATGCACGAAAGGGCATGTACGAGAGCAGATAGGCTGTTTGACAGTAGTCGAGTGCGGATCAATACTCGAGTGGTTCTGTCTGTAGTCTGGGGTAGAATCACGAGTCGGTACTCGGTAGAGCGGTCGGCCCTCTCGGCTACTATAGTAACTGTACATAGAATACGGAGTATTCTACGGAGTATTCCGTACAGTAACCCGTTCGGCACTCACCGTAAGATTAGCTTCCATATAAAACCCCTAGGGATCACGATGCCTGCTCCGGGGATTCCATCGTGGCATTTCCGGGGCCTCTAGGTGCATATGGGCATGTGGGAGGGGCTCATGGGCCATGTGTCTAGCTTGTTGCCCTCTTGCTTTCTAATTGGTTGATATTGCGCTCGGCCGTGGCTGGTGGTGGAGGACTGTAGCATATCGTGCATATGTAGACGCTGCTGCCACAAGGTTGGATTTGACAGGCTGCAGTCTACAAAGCAATTACTCCCCACTGTACTACATACTGCACTACTGCACTACTGCACTACTCCGTACTATATCCCCAGATCTACCCCCTTGTTTTCATGTTCTGCGTCACGGCCTGTGCTTGTCCTTCTGACTCGCCTTTGTACTTTTGCTCCGAAGCACCTCGTTCATCATGGCGAGAACTTATACCGCGTACAACATTCGTATCATCCTCGTCCTAACCCTTGGGAGTCTCACTTTTGGATATGCATATTCGGTCATCTCCAATACTCTGGGCCAGCCCGGTTTCATCGCCTATTTCGGTCTTGATGGCCCGGACCAGTCATATGCCAATGCCATTACTGGCGCCATCAATGGCATGTTTTCCGCCGGAGGGGTTTTTGGAGCGTTGTTGGCAGGTTGGATGTGTGAGGCGCGCGGCAGGAAAGAGACGATGAATCTAGCTGCTCTAATCACTATCATTGGCGCGGCAATTCAGACTGGATCCGTCAACATTGCCATGTTTCTGGCTGCGAGGTTCATCACGGGATGGGGTATAGGCATGATGGTGGTCCTTATTCCCCTGTACCAAGCCGAAATCTGTAAGTCTTGAACAACAATTGACCCGAAGATATCCGAGATATTAATGCCATCATCAAGCACCACCAAACGCTCGTGGCTTTCTCGTCGGTCAGCATGGAAGTTGGATCGTCACAGGATATGCAATTGCAGGTTGGGTTGGTGTTGGAACTTATTTCTCCAAAAATCCGTCCTTTCAATGGCGCTTTCCCATTGCTCTCTCTTGTCTCGCTCCCTTGGCTCTGTTGTTATGCAGTCCTTGGGTTCCAGAATCACCTAGATGGCGTACGTGAGACCCTTTGTTCTTAAATTATCAAGCGCTGACCATGGAACAGTCTTGACAAGACATCGAAGGGAAGAGGCTTGGAAGATCATTGCAAGACTCCATGGCAATGCGGATGATGAGAATCAAATCTATGCCAGGGAGGAGTTCTACCAGATGACCCAGCAGGCAGAACTGGATGCCGTTGCGTGGAAGCAAGGCGGGAATCGTCAGCTCTTTACCAAAAAGTCGTACTTAAAACGCATGTGGATGGGTTTCTTCGTTCAGTATGCTGTTCAAACCACCGGTGCCATGGTTGTCTATGGTGAATTTGGCCCTGGTTGACACGTTGTCGAAAATCCAATCATCCTGACGTAAAAACAGTCTATGTCGTCCAATTGTACAAAAACTTGGGCGAGACCGGAGGGATCCCTCTCGTCCTCGGAGCTGCCTATGTAACCGTCGCTGCAGCTTCCAACTTCGTTGGAGCATTCATCATGGACAAATTGGGGCGGATAAACCTTCTAAGTATGTTCCATCTCAACCTTCTCCCGGAAATTGACACGGCTTTTATCACGCGGAAGCACAAAACTAACAATCTCCAGTGATCGGCCTGGGCGGCTGCATGTGTTCCCTGATCCTCGAGACCGCCATGGTAGCGCGTTACGCCGGATCCTCCAACCACGCCGGCAACGCCATGGGCGTCTTCTTCACCTTCTGCTTCATCTCCTTCTACGGTGGTGGCTGCGACACCACGTCCTATGTCTACTGCAGTAAATCCCCTTTTCCTTGTGTAACCCAAAAATCGCCACCAAAAAGAGAAATCTAACCGCGCGCACCAGGTGAAATCTTCCCCACCCACATCCGCTCGCAGGGCATGGCCTGGTCCATCGTCGGCACTTTCCTCTCCACCGTCATCTACGTCGAAGCCGCTCCAACGGCCCTGGCTCGCATCCAGTGGAAATACTACATCATCTTCATCGTCCTCACCGCCCTCAACATCCTCATCCTCTACCTCTGGTGTCCCGAGGTAAGCCCCCTTCTTATTTCCCCAAAAACCGATAGTAGCAAACGACTAACCGTTCCTGCCCCCCAGACCAAAGGCCTCTCCCTCGAAGAAATCAACGGCAAATTCGGCGACGAAGTCGTCGTCCCCTTCACCACCACCACCGAGAAGCAGCGCGCCAGTCTCGAAGCTGCCGTCTTGGACGAGAAACGCATCGGAAGCGGGAGGCTAGAGGGTGCGGCCGAACGCGGTACCCCTGAGCTTACGCATTGAGTAAGTGGGACGTCGCAAGCGGGTTTAGGCAATGGGGAAGTAGATTAATCATGGATTCTTTGCTTTTAGGAAAGGAGGTTGTGATATCATGCGAGCCGTCGCATTTGTGGATCGTGTTTGGATTGCCAGAGTTTATACCATTCGCATACATCTACAATACATCCATATCCCCCTTCATCATTCCCATTCCCATTCTCATTCCCATCCCCATTCCCAGAACCCCCCCCCCCTCATCCACCTCCCAGGAAACCAACCCTTGCATACAGCCCAATACAGCACTAACGTAGGTGAGACCAAAATCCACAGGACATGACCGCCCACTCGTAGAAACCCATCATATTGCGCTAGATATATACAGTACATCAAGAAGCCGTCACCACCACCACCACCACCAAACTGAGCCAATCACTAGTTCGCTGATGCTCTGCTGGCCCACCTTTTCGGGGACCTGGTATTGCCAAAGTTTGTTTATTTTAAGATGGAGGCTTAGGTTTGAAGGGCGTTCGGGATGAAGCTGAGGAGTGATATTTGCCGCTTACTTGTGGTTCTGTGGGCTTTTGTGTGCTACATTTGGTGTAGCGGTTGCAGATATGTAGGTACTGTAAGGTAAGGTAAGCTCCATCTCACCACCAGCCATGATATCACACTACTAATGCGCTTCTGCGGGCAAACCGATATCTTAACCCCCTCCCTCACTCTTCGTTGATACCGCCCTAACATTCCCAAACCAAATTTCCATCAAATCAACCAAAACCCCATTTTAACCCCCCCAAGCCCATCCTTCCCTCTCCCACCCCCGGAAAACCTTCCACCATCAACCCACTACACTAAGACGTAAGCTCCCACTCCGCTAACCCACTTATCTCGCCGCCCGTGGATTTACTACATCAAATCATTAGCTTGAGTCTGACATTGGAGGGAGGTAGGGGCTGCGTGATAGGGTGGGGTTGCGAGCGTGATGGTAGGGTACCTTAGGATAGACTCGGTGGCCGGGGGGAAGGTACGGTATGTGACTTTTGCTATAACTTACTTCATTTCCTCAGATTGTAATTCGGATAAAGGGATCGTCGGGTGGGCAATGGATGAGTTGGTGTCTGTTGAGATGCGCTGTTTCTCGATTATCAATGAGGGGGGAAGAGAGTTTGATCCTGTGCGTTTCTGGTGGTGTTTTGGTGTCTGGATTGCTGGGAGTCTGGGGGTTGGATTTGGTGGTGAGGGGTTAAGTTGAGGGGGTTGTTGGGGAAGGAGGTGGTGAGTATTGATGATTTAAGGTGAGGGCGTGTGAATGGGGTTGGGTTTGGGGATGGGGTAGAGTTGGTGATGATAGAAGATTAAAGTAAGTGCGATGGGTGCAGTGAAGAACGGTTGGTGAGTTAAGCTATGAGTTAACGTATTTTTCTGAAATGAAATTTCGACTTGTTACACGAGAAGCAAGAAACTTCTGGTCTTTCATTTACTGTTCATTAATATAGGTGGTAGACGTTCTGTCAAGAAGTGCGTTCTTTTCATTGAAAAAAGGGTATCTAGAGATCTAATAACAAGTATGCTCTGTACTCACAAGGCGCTCCTGTACTGTCTAAATCGCCGGGCATTTACTGTTCACCAACACTGTTAGCTAAAACCTTAACGAGGAGACATTCGGTCGGGAAAACAACATCAAACATACCAAGAAATAATCCGCCACCGGCTTCTTCGCCGGCATTCCCCTCGGATCCTGCGGCGCCGCCTCAAAAACCCTATACCTCCTTCCCGGCCCCGCCCTCAGCGGACCCCCCACCGGCACCGCCCCAATATTCCTCCCCACGTCCCCATTACTCCTCTCCACCACTCCCCCATTACTCGCGTCCTCGCCCAGCTCCATTATCGCAGCCACATTCCCGCACCGATAGCAATAGTTCGGCGCAGACCAGACGGTCACGATGCTCGAGTCGAACATTTCTTTGAAACCCTCCATGACGAGCTGGTGCGCGCGCGCGATTAGAGACAGCGAGTTCATGTGGTTGAAGCGCTTGACAATGTCCGCGCCGAAGAGGAAGCCCGCGCCACGTGGCGATAGGCCCCAGCCGTCGATTTCGTCGGGGTCGCTCCAGAGAAGGTCGCACATGGCGCCTTCGTGTGGGACTTCTTGCTTGCGGTCCAGGAGGCGAATTTTGTCGACACTGTCGATCAGAGGGCTGAGGCCGCCGTGCACGCACAGGACTGCGCCTCCCCCCGTGGCTAGGGAGCCGCCGCTGTCACCTGATGCGCCTGTGCCTGCTGGACCGGTTTTTGATGGCGTATGGAGGTTTGGTGAGGCGGGGGGTGAGGAGGCCATGTTGTCATTGTCGATTATCCGCCGCCTGCTTCTTGGAAAGCGAGCCGTGACTTCGTTTCTCGAGTTCATTATCTCAATCTCAATCTCGTCGTCCACCTCGGGCATTGTTTGAGATCCTTGATCCATGGAGGCATTGAATGCCGGCTCTAATGTAGAACTCGTGCCTAGGACCAATGCACCAAGAGCCAGGTAATCAAACACCTCACAGCAATATCTCCACACATTGGCGCTCCCGTATTTCCTCAAGCACTCATCATAGAACCCATACACGGTCGTAATCTGCCGTGACTCATGATTCCCTCTTATTAAAGTTATCCGGTCTGGATACCTAACCTTCAAGCATAGCAGCAGCAGGAAACTCTCCAAAGAGTAGAACCCTCTATCCACAAAATCCCCCATGAACAGGTAATTGGTGTCTGGAACGTCTCCACCGACTCTGAACAGCTCCATTAGGTCATGGAATTGGCCGTGTATATCACCGCATATTGTGACTGGCGCGTCGACTTGCACGACGTTGCCTTCTTCGATCAGGAGCTCGCGGGCTTTGTGGCAGAGTTCGCGGACTTGGGATTCGGGTATCGTTCTGCAGGCGCGCAGTTCTGATATTGCACTGCCAGTGTTAGCGACTATCAGTCTTTTGGGGAATGTTCATTATCACTGGTCTAGATCGCTCATCTTGACCCTGTGCCAGGCGGCGAGCCTCGGTGGCGGAGAGCGGTATCCTCAGCTTTGCACAAGACTCTCTAGAGGATGTATAGTGCTATATCTAAAGCCAAGATCTATAAGACTTCTAGTAAGAGTTGGTATGAGATGAGGCCTTTGCGCTAAATCTTCAAGCTATTGCAATGCGCCTGTTTGAATGTATTTGCTATGAGGTTTTGTAGGTGTACTGTACAGTGAGGAAGTGTCTTTCTGGCGGACCAAGGAAGATCAGATCCTGAAATCCGTGGATAGACTGTTATATGCGTGAAATGAAAGCTTCTACTGCCGATATTTAGACTGAACAGAGTCGAGCGTATCCAGTTTATATCATCAACCTCGGTTCCATATCGAAATGCTAGCGCGACAGCCGCCATAACAGGGTCCCTGACACCCATTGCTCTGCTCTTTTTCGCAACCAACAACGATAAGAATGTCAAGACAGAGGTAACGCGGTGTTCAGTCTCTCTCATCCCATGTCTCATACTGACAAACTATCATAGGATGCGACCCTGATACCCCTCTCAACCACCAAACTCCGCTCCTACCTCAAACAATCGCAACATGCCCCCCCACCTACACCCCCGGTCCCGCTTCACAACCTCCCTTTTTGGCACCACCCTGCTCATCTCATTCCTCGTAGTCGGTATGCCTCACATCCTTCCTTGTCCTGCGCCACGGGTCGAATTCGCCGATGCCGAATTCGAATATTCCGAAGACGGGCGAAGACGGCGGAGGAGGAGAAGGCCACGCGAGCCAGTTGTAGATGTCAGTTGTGGGGATGAGAGCTTTGGTGGATTGCAAGAGGGTGCCTTGAATACGGGGGACGAGATGGAGCTGCGGAGGAAGAAAGCTCATGAGTGTCCGGTGCCGAAGCCCAGGGGTGTGGTTGGGGAGGTGTTGGGGTTTAGGAAAGCAAGGGAGGACGAGAGGCCGAGTGTTGAAAGAACACAATTGGATAGGCGGAGGAACAACGGGGAGTGAGCATGATCGGCGTAAAATGGAATTACTTGCGTGGAGTTGTGTGTATTAGGGAAGCATCTGATGCATTGGCGGCGTTGATCGGCTTTGGCTATCCGGTAACAGGTTTTGAGGTGGACTGCACATCTCCGCTCCTCTTAGAAGGGACTATCCAACTTAGGTTACACGGCGTCGCGCAAAGCATCTGGAGGAGAAGAAGATCCAGGATTGAACTTGAAATCCTCCCATTGTCGTTCTCACACCAAGCCAACGACTTGTTGAAATATTCCTTGTTCAGACAAATCCAGGATGTACTTGTCTTAGCAAGTTTCCAACCACACTGGCAATAAAAAGTACCATGATCGTGTCGGGTTTGTTTGTGAAGTAGTTTTCACACCATTCGTGGTGAGTCATTCTCTTCACGCCGTTCACCAGTTTGATTCATGATTTCGGTCTCGATGCATGGAGGGCACACAGTTTAAGAAGCAAACCTCTCCCACTTTCGCTTTGGTGACCATACGACAGCTTTAATTATGGCCTTTACCATGTCGAACGATACAGACTCGGATTGCGAAGAGGACTTCTTCGATGCCATTGAATCTCGCATGAAGCTTCTGCCGACCGAGCTCGTGCAAACAATCCTCTCAAATACCGCCGATGCATTCTCTTTGATCGGTCTCGCGCAGTGCTGCTCTCTCTTCTACCGCGCATTCCTTGTCAATCAAGATGGTATTCTACAGACTGTTTTACGAAACGAGATTGCACCCGACGTACTGCCTGATGCTTTCACAACACTCGCATCTGCCCGTCTACTGCGTGGATAGGATTTCACAGAATTTCCACCGACTTCGAGCAAGGAACGCGACTATCTGTCAGATCTACGCCAACTAGCTGAGCTACTGTAGGACCAGCATCCTGGTCCATCCCAAAAGCTTTGGTCATCAGCGAGATTCATGACGTTGTTAAATTCTTTTCATGCGAATTTGCTTCCACCCTCGTAATAAATCCTTTCACAGGTATTACCAACAAATGCGCTCAATTGGTGGGAAACCGACACTTGCTCAGGGCACCAGCCAAGCCTTGGCCTTAAAATCAGACCGGCTATAAGTTAAGAGATTTTGGACCTTGTGTTATGAGAACCTCGAGCTAGTGGTTGCTTTGTTGACCTTTCTGTTAACGATCATATATCCAAACGAATCTTGGCTGGGCTTCCCGGCTTGAATGCCTACTTATCATACCACGGCCTGTATAGTACCGCCGAGAAGTGGAAAATATACGGCGTGCTTATATATCAACGAGCATCTCCTGAGCCTAAAGTAGTTTATTGAAATCCCCAAATTACCCCACAAGCGTTGTGATTTTCTATTCGACTTGCTCTCGACTTTGTTTCCGAGACTCAGAAGAGCTATTACGGAAATGGTTTCAGATTGATTCAGTCCATGCGAGACAGTCACTTCTCCACAGACTCATTGCAATTGGCCCCACCGACCGCGCCGCACAGCCACCCTTTTGCTATGGCTAAAATGATAGGCTATGATCTACCTTGCTACCTTGCCTTGAGACTGGAGCACATTTAGTTGCTTGGGACCATGTTCAATCTCTAGTATCTACGACCTACTACTGTTGTTTCTTCAGCTAAATATTTTCATGCTTGAGGAATGGCAAACATGGCTTAAAAGATCTATTAGCTGTGACAGTTCTCCCTTCTTCTTCTTCTTCTTCTTCTTCTTCTTCTTCTAGATCGTGCTATTAAGAGGGTGACGCTGACGGCCTAGAGATCTTACTTTTCTTCTACACCGTTCTTATACGCTTTAGCTCAATATGTCATACACAGCCCTTTCGCGTTTACCTCTCTTCGTGCGTCTACTATATGTCTGCACAGTCGCTGAACACTCAACCCCATCGACTCCCACATTCGCCGAAATCAACACGATTGACCAATACTCCCCAGGGGGTGACGAAGGTGACTCGGCAGGCGAAAGTGGCTCGCTCGGCTGAGGGGAAAACGAAGACGGACGGGGAGAGAGACTTCAACTGTAGGTAGCCAATGAGTTGGCGAATTGGCGAATCTGACTTCTTGTATAGAAGCAACGAGATTTGATATAACGAGCTTAAGTGACATCTCGACTGCGATCGATGAATGCTGATTGAAATGCCAAAACATGAACAAGATTGCACAACGATAACCGATGAAGCCGAACTCTTGCCTATCGCAGTCACCCCCTGGCACGCTGAATATTATATTGAAATTCCGAGAATATTGAGTGGATGGCGCTCTTAGGCGTCGGCGAAGAGGACACAGCATAGAAAAGTACGTACTCGTCTTCGAACAAGCTCAATTGTTTCCTTAGCAGATAATAATCTCTATTGGTATCACCACCCAACCAACCCCGTGATTCCATCTCCCAAGCGCTGCTAAGAGTCAAACCGCTGCTCAGAGTTAAACTCTCGTCTCCAATATCCCCCAGATTACTCACCATAACACTCACACCCACCAAAGCGACCAGTGAAGCCTTAGCCCCCATGTCTTCTCCTCCGCCTCTATAAATTCCCCAGCACCCACACCTCTCATTCTCACCACCACCAGCCCTCTCTCTTCGCCAACCAAACCAAAAGCCAATCCTCTCACCCACACCAAGCCCATCCAAAGCCTCCCAACCCCTCCCCCGTAAAATGTGCACCGCCATCTACGAAACCTGGGCCGCGGCTGCCAATGGCTCGGGTACGAGCTCTGCGACGTCGGCGCGCAACACGGCCCTCATTGTTCGCGCGGTCGTCAGTGCCAGGCGTACCTTGATGACGGCGAGTTTTCGCTTTCTAGGTACGAGACGATGGGGTCGGTGTGTGGAAAGTGTCTGGAGAAGGGGGAGGAGGAGGGGCGGAAGAAAATGGAGGAGGAGAGGAAGGAGAAGAAGGAAGAGGAGAGGGAGAAGGAGAAGGTGGGGTGGAGGGAGAGAAAAGCGAGGAGGAGGAGGTGAGCGGGGCGGCGGTAGGGGGGTGGTGGGATGAGCTTGGAAAGGGGGAAGTGGTTCTATACATGCATGGTTGCTATGATTGGGGAGTGGAATTGGTCTTTGCTGTACATTCTTGCTTTGCTTGCCAGCTGGTGGTACTCGTGGGATGGCAATAATTTGCTGGATTCCGACAAGGTTTTTGGTGAAATGGTACCTTACGCTCCACCTGACCATCGGAACTTGTAGAAAGAATATGTGCCCTTACCGTCTCTAATCACCCTCCTCTGTTGACTTCAATAACATGATTCGATACTGTTGGGGTGTCCTATAAGTAGGCTCTTCAGTTGGTCTGTCGCTGAATCAGTAGCTTGAACTTTCCTTGCCACGGCCTTTGTCCCCTTCACCGTCGTTGCCCCATCCACATCTGCGCTCTCCTCTCCATCGGACTCATGTTCTTACTCTCTCTTCTCCCCTTCTCCCACCTCTCTCTCCTTTCCCTCTCCTCCTTCTCCTTCTGCTCCCTCTTCTCCTTCTGGCACTTCCAGCACTCGCCATTCCACGTCTGCTTATCGAATTCACATATCGTCACATCCGCGTTTGGGATGCAATATCGGCCGCGCTCATGAGGGCCACGGTACTCGGCTAGGTGGCAATATTTGGGGAAGATGTTGTCGCAGCCACACTCGGGTGTAGAGCAGCCACAGCTTTCTCTTGGGCAACCGCAAAGCACTTTACGGCAGCGATGATTGATTGAAAAGTGACCACAAGCCCATTTTGCGAGGACATGTTGGCACATTTTGGGGGTTAATTCAGTACGAGAGAGGTTGGGCGGTCTGAAACGGTATAAAATTAAGAGGGTGTTGCTTCGTAGGTTGAGCTTGTGAGAGATAGAGAGAGTAGTTCTATTTCTAAGAATCAAAGGTAATGCGAGTATCGGGGTTGATATACGTAGAACACTGTTCTTGCATGCCGAAATTTAGTGATTCCTTCGGCGGGTACTGGCACAATGGTAAGTGATAGAAAAACGTTGGGAGCTAAATTTGACTCAAAGTAGCACTTGGGGTTGATCTATTGCTAAACGGTCTTGATTTTCATAATAAATGGTGAGGCTGTGGTGAGACATTGGTGTGAATCTGTGGAAAGTTCTTTGATGAAGCCGTTGTCAGCCCCGCAAAAGAACATTCCTGATGAAGTGCAAAAAGAAAAAGATGCTTCTAGTTGATGGACTGAGGGAGTACAGGTTATGAAGAACAAGAAAGGCAGATTCCAGGAGCGAATTACCTGAAATTGTATCACAACGCCAATTAAGGCGCTCCCGAAGTCACTTGACGTGAATATGCTTGAGACACTCCCTTCGTGTTTCAAGTAGACAATTCCCTCTACGTTTTCTTTTCAATTCTAGCACCGAAGGTCCGGACCAGCTACGAATCAGGAGAGCTGAGTCTTACGTCACGAAGAACGGCCAAGTTAGCCAGCCTCTTCCAAAAAGCCCTTGAACAACGCTGACTGGTACCGGATATACATGCCAGTACCCAAGCTCTTGAAAAGGAACAGTCAAGATTGGCAATATCAAGGCAAACCACGTAGCAACCCACATTACAGTTGCAACCTTCGCCAGAGGCGATCGTGAGAAACTTGGTGCCAGATGTCGAAGAATCTTAGATACCAGAAGCTCGACACCGATTGCCGGTATCTGACCCCAGAAAAACGCCGCGATACGGAGCCTCATCTCAGTCACAGAGATACTAGTATTCAATGGCTCTGGCGGTACAAGTCCCATATGCATCACTCCCGAGAAGAAGAACGCGGACGTTGTGAGAAAACAATAACCCAGCAAATTGGAAGTTGACAGTCCAACAGCGTGGGCTAGAGAGCGACCAGGTGTTGAAACAAGATGCCTGTTCATTTGATGCCACCAAGTTCCCCATAGACCGCGGAGTCCACGTTCTGCAATAGCCGAGAAAGGGCCAAAGAATAGCGGCCATGCGTGAGGACTCCATTCGTCAGATAAGAGGTTGAGAGCGTTGAGAGCTATGGCTGGGAGGGCTGGGATGAGGAACATCAAGGTTACCATGGCGTAGATTTGACCCCCGAGGACAGAGACCCGGATGAGGCGTGGAGGCAGTAGTCTTAACAGTGTAAGAGCTGTGGGTGTTGGCGATGCTGTACTTGGAAATGGAGCGTCGACGCTCATGCCCGAGTGGAAGAAGTACGGGTCTGTCGGAACATATGAAGAGGTAGTGTCTAATATAAGATACCGTTGCAAGATATGCGATATCGCGTATCTTAGAAAAGCAGTACGGCTCAATTTGTCGGGTGGCTGTGTTCTACCATGGCATGTTTCTCCAGTCTTCCAATTGGTAAGCCGCAAAGACACCAGTAAGGTAAGAACCCAAGGAATCCTCTGATAACGTTGCGATGGATACGGCTCTTCCCATACGATGTTCATACGATTCTTTGAGATCCTATCGCCTCCCGGTCTTGGCTCTATTTTACCGACATGAACTCTTCTGAATGTCCTCCTCGGATCTTGACAAGCAAGCAGCACAAAACTCCAAAGCGCCACATTTATAGAAATGACATCTATACCGCCCATCTTAACCCATGCATGGATCAAGCAGGCGTAGATCGACGGTAGAAATAGCGAGCATAATCTCCAACGTGAGAGAGTAGAAGCTGGAATCAGCAGAGCTGTTGGCAACAAGAAAATCGCAACAAAGTAGCTGATGCTGTTAGGACCTGGTACGATATGAGCTGTCAAGTGCTGATAGAAGCCAAGCATTGAAGACAGCATGCTAAGCAGATATGTGACGGCTGACTTGAAACAATTGCGATGTCTTTCCCAAACGTCCGGATGCAGAGTTCGAGCTTGTCCATGACGTCATAGACTACAGAGTACTAAAATGTGCAGCTCTTTCTTATCTCCGAGACACGTTACCATCCGTTTTGATATGTTCAAACCTGTGAAATGACACCAAAATGACTTGAAGGACTGAGGAGCATGAGACAGTGGAAGTGAGTACCGGTGTTTTAGGTACAACAAGCTTACTGCCGGTCAGCAGTCCACCATACTGTATGTAAACCGTGCCACCGGCCCACGACCCGAACTCGTACTCCTGAAACTCCTCATCTAGTTATCAACGTCTTGTTTCTGTGGCCCCCAAGCTTAGAAATGGGATTATTCTTACTACTATGAGGTACCGTTCTCGTATTAAAAACCAGAGCATGTCGATCATCCGGTGCTTTGTCCTAATGTTCCTATTACCTCGAGTTTCAAATTTGGTGCTTACGGTCCAGGGCAGATACAGTCATCTTCGTTTTGTTTCGAGTCGTACTTGGTGTTATGGCAAATACAAGTAGTCGTGTCACGGCGTCAAGTAGTACTTATATAGGTTCTCGTAGTCCGGAGTCCTATCCATCACAGTTGCTCTGTATACCCAGGGTGTAGATACCTTTGACGTCCCAAGTTCGAAATCAATCTCCAACACCGATTTCGCAAACACCTCTCTCAAAATGAAGACAACTCCACTCAATGCTCTGGTCCTTGTTTCCCTTTTCAACGCATCCAATTCGTCCGCCCAAAGCTGTTCGCCTCTTAACAATGTCAAGATCACATTCTTCGGCTACCCCGACAACTCCCCACCGGGTCCTGGGACTGCTTTCTCATGTGGGCCTCGAGGACTGACAGCTGGCGGTATTCATGAACATAAATCACCGGGTCTTCAAGCGCTAAAGAGGCTATAGGAACGGGCACATATTCTGACCCAATCACCATCGCGACTGCGACCGATGGGAACTTCAAGAAATGCGAAATCGTATATATGCCGTATCTCAGGAAGTACTTTCGATACGAGGACGATTGCGCGCAGTGTAGTAAGTTTACCCAGCAAGGCGCCATCTGCCATTCACTAAATATGAAAAGAGGCGGATGCTAACCATTGCAGAGAGCGACTGGGATAGCAACGAGGAATACCACATCGACATTTGGACCGGCTCCAACACCGTAAATGGGGGCGACAATCAAGTCAACTGTGAAAACAATCTCCCGGGAGGACCCCAAACAATACTGCGAGGGCCTGCAAACAATCTGCCAGTGGACAGTATGTTTGACCGTTTACACTATACCTATCCCGGAACTGTTGAGCCATGCTGATTATGTCTTTTCATCCTTTTGTAGCGGCCCCTCTCTATTCAAGTGGTAACTGCAATGGTAAAACTTACCCTATCGGTGACGCCTCCTCACTGTGCTCGGGGAGCGGTGGCCCGCCAAGTTCGCCTCCTTCGACAACCCTGCAGACGACTACGAAGGTGACTTCGAATGCTCCAGGTCCAACATGTGCTTGGGATGGACACTGCCAAGGTATGTTGAAAAGTTTTATACTTCCCCACAGTTTTTCTCTGTACCATTACTAATTCAACGACGTAGGTGCGCCGTGCTCAACTGACAACGACTGCAGTGACCCATGGGCCTGCACCAAGGGTGTTTGCGGTTGACCATAGAGACTGCGTGTGTTTCAATCTTTCGACAGATTAGGTTGTGCGTCGCGAACATGGTGGATAAGATGCTTTCTTAGGATAGCACATTGTAGACAATAGATGCAATTCTAATGGGTAGATATGAATAATGTGGTACAAGAGCCCTTGGTGGATTCTGTGCGTTTATCTTCGAAAATTGTCCCAACGCTATGTAGGTGGTTCGCTAGAAGAAAAGAGATCGAGGACACTGCCCGTAAGAAAAGAGCAAAAGCAAACTCAAAGCATAGGTGGGTTTAGGTAGCAAAATTTTCGAGACCATTACGGTTTCTTCAGCTGGTCATGTCATGCGAGTCTACCATGTGGACATCGTCTTCGAATACATAAGTCCCGAAATCCTTAGTTGCAATTTTCTTTTGAAACATTAGGTCCAATTCCTCGAAAGTGCGCCCTTTAGTTTCTGGCAAAGCCAAGAGGCACCAGAGGACACAAGGCAAGGCTGTTCCAAGAAAGATGAAAGCGATTTTCCCGCGTAGGTTGCCTTGGTCTGGGTTAATCGCATAGGGAATGCCCACCGCGCATGCCATATTGACCAAAGCATTGATAGCGGTAGCCAGCGCGATTGTCTTTCCACGAAGCTTGGCTGAAGAAGTTTCGCATAGTATAACAAAGCATAGGGGTCCAATGGTCAGATCATAGAAGAAGTTATACGCGACCATCAGGGATGCCTGGCCGTTGATTATACCCTTTGACGCTGTATAATGTGGGAGAACATCAAGGACGCCAACGAGTAGTAAAATAAATGTGAGAATTAGAAGCCCATAGATGTAAATCGTTCTTCTCCCATAGCGTGTGATGAATGGCCAAGAAAGGCACGTCCCTACGAAGCCGAGGACAAGCAGACCGACTCCAAGATTAAATGAAACACTTGGAGCTAATCCGGCGAGTTCGAAGAAATACACCGCATAACCCACAACGAAACTGTTTCCAGCAAGAACCTGAGTAGCGTAGACCATGCTTGAGATAGTGGTTCGACGTAGGTCGGTAAGCTTGAAACAATCAAGGAAACTGTTCGACTCCGATTCCTCCAGCTCGAGTCTGGTTGTAAGTTGAATATTGGCCAAGAGACTGTCCGTATCGACTGAGCTGTTCGTCAATCGCTTCAATGCTTTCTCCGCTTTGGCGATTTGCCCTTGGCGGACTAACCACCAAGGACTCTCCGGGCAAAAGGGCAATGCCACAAGAATTGCGATAGGGAAGATCCACTGACAGGCAAATGGGATATCATAGCTCCATCGGTCATCCCGCGACTGCGTGCCAGCTAAAACTCCGCTTGCCACCAATTGCCCAATAACGAAAGAAAGATTAACAAAGGCAGCTGCAAGGCCTCGAAATACGACAGGAGTCACTTCTGAGATGTAGGTTGGTGCAATTACAGGGTAAGCTCCGAGCACAATACCGTTAATCAGCTCAGCCACCAGTATCTGGGATTTGGCTTGCGCTGAGAACTGGATAGCAACAGTGATGCAAGAAACGATACAGCATATAGCAAGTGTCCACCTACGGCCGAAGCGTTCAAGAGGGTAGCCAGCGCTAAAAGATCCAAGAACTTGGCCGACTGGGACTCCAAGATTGAAAGCCGACTGCCACTTTGCTGGTATGAGATATGAACCATTGTACAAATTCCCAAAGTCCCTTTGAAACCGCGGAATCGCGACGAGCGTTGATATAATCTGAGGATCAAAACCGGCCATTATAACTCCTAAGCTAAAGAGGAAAGACCAGCTGATGGCAGGTCGGTACAATCTGAAAGCATCTTTGACTGTCAGAGTATGCTCAACCAGCGTTGCGTCTCTGGCTCTCTCAGCTGTCAAGGCTCTCTCTGTTGCATCATAGACCTCTTGCTCGGTTCCCGACTGATGACCGGATTTGTCCATCGTATTGGATGTATTATAGCCTATTCTTTGATTATCCGGCAATAAACTGATTTTGGAGGATGAATGAGGAGTGGAATCTGGGCAGGTCACTGGCATCTTCAGAAAAGCTGTAGATAAGGAACCCCGCATGGACGTGATGCAGGAGTAAGCTCTCGCATTTGTGCAATCCGAGAATTCGGTCCACCAGTGGGAGGGAAGCAATTAACCTGGATCGTTGATCCTGACCTGGTTTCCTGGTAATGATCTGGTGGACCACACAGATATCGGTAAAGCTTGAGCTGTCATTGTTCTAATAACTTTAAAGACGGCAAAGTGATGAGAAGTAATTGGTGGAGGGCGAGAATTGCGAGCTTGCCTCAGGACCTCAGACGGGGGGGGCTAAACCCCTTCGGATTAGCCTGTCACGCTAAACCCCTACCAGGTTAGTGCTTTGCTTACTACGGAAGCTGCGATGACACTCGCGAAGTAAGCAAGGCTAACCTGAAAGGGCTTAGCCCCACCCGTCTGAGGCGAGGCAAGTGCCACCCAACACAGGCCAATTCCATAACGTTCACCAACGGTCATACCTTACACATGGATGGAGCGCGCTCTAGGACCGAGCCTAGTGGGAAGAGATGGATCTGGATCGGATAAAGATATTCTATGGGCGAAGATTCGACCTGGACGGACGATGGCTAGCAGTCTCCATTACCGTACCCCACGGGCAATCCAGTCTTCGAAACGCAGCGCGGATACAATTCAGTAAATAGCTGGATTACTCTCACGGGATATTCATACTGGAAACAAGGCACAGATATGCAAGAGGCCATTTCCATTCCTTAGCCATTAGCCAGTAGGTCGCCAACAAGGAGAGCCCATCAATATGAAGAGCAGAAATAAATGCTACATATTAGGCTACAGGGAGCACACATATACGGACATCTTGCAGTGGTATTGGCTGTACTATATAATAGTCTCGGTTGGCGCAACGTGAACACCGAACGTCGACAGGCGTAGAGCCGGCTACACGACTAGCTAGACAAGGCCTTTGTCCGACCCTATTATAAGAGGCCGTCGATGATTTCAATATATGTGTCGCTATTGCGGATGAACTACCTCTAGATATTCAACTCGAAAGCAAAGGCTCGTGCGCTTTAGGAACATCTGGATTAGTATTGAATATGAACATCTGTTTATGTGCTCTTTGACTGACCGAAACCTTCGTTGAACCGCCGTTCCTCCACAATGCAGCAAACGAAGCAAGATCTCGACTAGATCATTAAGATCTCAAATCTCTTATGTGTACACTTCCTGATTGAGGCGCTCAGATGCAACAAGAATCAATTGAGATCATCAAATGCCGGCAAGTTTTAATCATCCTTGGTTTGCGTTAATTGCAGGTGAGCAGGTTAGTATGACCAGTTCAGCAAGACTAGAATGTTTCAATAGCCCTTGTCCCCCAAGCCTTCGATGCTTCGAGGTTCCCATCCAGGCCAGCATCCTATGTGCTCTCTATTGAAGGCGCATAGTGATGGAGAAAGCCTATTCATCACAATCCTGTCAACCAAAGAATGCTAGATTGTAGATCTCCTAGATCTCACAGAGTAGGGATAGGCTACTCAAGCTATCGTAATCACGATGGGATTCCATATCGTTGGCTGCTGAATGAAGAAGCAGATGATATGATCCTGAACGAAGAAGAGCGTTGATATAAGTAGACCTCACCTCGTCACACGTTTGAGGAATCAGATGTTCAAATACAAGATGTAGAGATTGTTGCTATCGATGAAGCCGTGAAACTGGGCGCCTCTCCCTTGATATTATGCAGAGTACATTGCTGCGGCTGATTCGTTCGAGCTGAGGTCGTACAAGTAACATATCCCACACTAACACATTTCGTACGGTAATCCGACACCTGACCTACAGCGTTACTACACACCTGCAACTTCCCGAAGCTCTCCATTAGACCCTTTTCTTATTGACCGCCTTTGAGTTCTTGATTAGTCGTGATCTCTGCTACAGCCTCGAGCATCATGGACTTTGCCAAGAAGTCGTTCTACGACGATGAAAGCACCCTCTGTTCTGATAACGAGGAATCATCTCTCCTCCACAGACCCAAAGCCCCAAAATCCCAATCAAGACAGGTCTTGTTCCTAGCCTCAGTGTTCTCGGGATTACTCGTCATTCTGGGTCTTGGCTTGTGGTGGTATTCTAGCCCTGACAGTCCCATAGGAGACGTTCCTTTAGATCCTACAAATGTCGCTGTCATTGGTAAAGCCTCAGAAGAATGTTAAGGCTTGTTTCTAAATCTGATGAAATCGTAGGAGCTGGTCCTGCGGGCATCGCAACAGCTAGTTTTCTATCAAACCTCGCCCGAGAAGAAGGCATCCCAGTCAGCATCACGATATACGAACGGAATTATGCAATCGGCGGGCGTCTTGTACTCAACAACAGAAACCGTTCCGACATTGTCTTCCCATTCCATGATCACTCCCAAATGCCTCTAGAGCCTGAGGATATCACTGGGCCTTCTCTACTGCACTCGAGTGGCATCCTACGCAGTAATGCTAAGTTGACTGGCATTGGCGCTAAATTCCATAAGGGAAGCGTAAAGCTTGGAATGTAAGGCTTCTAGATGTATCTGTTTCTACCTTTAAGATGCTTATGAACTCTTAGATTTGATGGAAACTCCTTTCTCTTTGACGCGACCCGGCCTTCTTCGGTCACTCCATGGTCTTCATGGCTGGGTCAAATATATCGATATGGCTCTTCAGTATGGAGAAGTGTAACGCTGCCGGTCGGTACTATGGGTAAAGAAAGTAACCTGAGAAAGTTGTCCCGAAGCTCTGCGTTTCCATTTCAATCGATCGAAGAAGTCGTTGTCACGCTAGACCTGACTGATGAACTCTCAATGAGTGGTGACGAACGCCTACGAGAAAATGGTATCTCCGAAAAATACGAAACTGAGATGTTGGCTCCAGAAACCCGAAGACGACTGAGCCAGGAAATTGCGGAGATCAACGATCTTGCGCTTTCAACGGCAGTCTATGACTTGGACCAAGGGACAAGTCAAGCTGGAGGCCATGTCCTACCTGTGCTAGAAGACATGGTTGTCGACAGTGGGGCGTATATAAATCTCGGAACCGAGGTCGTAGGCTTGCATCAAGAGCTTGTGCCTTCCGGCAAATTGGAATGGATTGTAAGATCGCATAATGAGATTAGAGGCACGGAATACTTGGCGTTCCAAAAGGTCATATTAGCCGCACCATGGTACCCAGCTACGCTTGAAGTGCATGCAGAGTTGGAGCAGCAGCCCCAGGAATTGGAATATCGTCAACGACACGTCACTTTCTTCACCTCGCAGCTGGCGCTGAGCTCAGATCTATTTGGCAGCGAAGACAAATTACCGAATCAGATACTGCCTACCATGATAGCCGAATCCGACAAGCTACATGGTATTCATGAGATCGCGTTTGTTCGAGAGCTGACGAGGGTAATCGACGGAAAAGCTATCATTGACCATCTTTACCGAATTCTCTCAGTTCACGAAATCGACGATGAATTTCTCTCTTCTCTGTTCAACAACGACCAAGATAATCCAAGCTGGGTTTACAAAGGGAGCGTGAGTATACTCGAATCCTTGAATAAATTAGTGGTCAACTCATGCCTGCAGGTCCGCCATGCTTATCCTCTCCTCTATCCGCGAACATTGTTCCCACCCATGGCTCTTTCTGACTCACTCTGGCATGCCGGGGCATTGGAGGCTGTGGCAAGCTCACTAGACATGAGCCTTTTCGCCGGTGCTAACGTAGGGGCTTTGGCTTTTGCTCAAATTAGAAAGGAGCAAGCTTGAAGTGAGCACGATTCGGGAGGCATGGTATCGAGCACGAAAATGGACTGAGCCTGTAGATCTTGGTTTTTGTGTGCCTTGCGCGAGGGATCTAATGGGGAAGAGCTCTAGGTAAACTGATTGATGTGCTCATGAAAATTCATACCAACCTCCTGGTATCCAAGCAAGATCTTTCAAGTAACAGATCCCGTACTTCGAGGACAAAGAGTATCTAACTTCAAATCACTGACACAGACTGTGTGTTGATTACTACAGATTACTTGATGTTCCGGCAAAAGCGTAGCGCAATACAGCGCATTTCTTGTAAAACAACATTTAGCTTCCCAACCACAGAAACCTCAGTACTAGTTAGATTATTGTCTACTCTGAGAAAGTTCCAAAAAAAAACCCTCGCACAGCCTTCGTCACTGCTTTTCATGACCCTACCATTCTGCGTTGGTGCGTGGATTTCTTACCATTTCGACATATACGGTGTCAATGCGACTGGAGTCATCTCCACGGTTATCCAAAGTAGCGCCTCTCTTCCCACAATATGTATCCTTTACAAATTCCAGCTAATTTCTCAGCTCTGGTGAGGGAAGACGTATGAGTGGCACTATGCCAGCCTCACCCGACCTGTCGAACCCTGGTTTGAGAGGTGAAGTTCGTATTCTGACTCGATGACGAGCCCTCCTCCTCAACGGGTTTCAGTATCATCATTGGCCTGCAAAAGCCTCGTAGACCAACTTCTGGTTTATCTCTGTTTCGATTCACCAGGAGTATTTTCGGTCTCCGTGGCTGGAAGAATGGAAGAATGGGGCGACAATAGTCTCTAGCTAATCTTTGAATAATAATCAATGAGTCTAGCGGCGCTTTATCTCTGCTCTGTTTCCTCACCGGTCTACTTCGTTTGTTTTTATCTTATTTGCTGTTCGACGACTAGTTCCGCAGATTGGTGGCAAACGCTTCTTATGGTAGAGGAAGGTTGGGCGATAAATGTTTGGGGCGCGCACACGAAGGGTGACCCCAATAATACTACTCTTGATGTTCCCTCGCGTACCTCAATTGCTTGTTCTTGCTTGTCTATATTCTCGAGTTCTATTATGTTGAGCGTCGTGATAGCTATTGCTGATAGTGTAACGACAGTTGGGCAGTGAAGCCTCCTGGCGAGCCACAAGCAACTGGTGGTAAGTGTCGTCGAAGGAATCCACTTTTTACTTGTGCTCTCCACTTGCCTGTTTCGTATGTAAGCTATCAGTTGAGTTCTGCTGTTCTTACCCCATGAAGCTACGCTCGATGGTCTGCAGCTTTGATCTTTCGTTAGGTGACTGCGAGGACCTTACGCATTCGGCTGCAGTCTTCTTTAACACATCTGTAGAAGAAGAGCATCTATAGCGCTACACTATCTCTCAAACCTTTACCTCAGACGAAGCCGGGTTGGCGATAGCTTTGGCACGTGGGTAGGTATGAACCGAAGGCTGAGTACAGCTACGAGGATTTGGGCGATCGGGGTGCGATCGGTGCTGATGATCCTGTGGAAGTCGTCCATCCCTCTCGCCCATGAGGCTGTTGAAAGGCTGGCACGCTCTTCCTAGATGATGCCTGGGAGGGCATAGCTTTAGCATGTTAGGACACCAGGGAGGTATAGATTTGATGACGAGCATATCGCAGATTCGATGTGGGTCCTCTTTGGATCCAGCAGTTCTGTTATATTGACACGAAGAAGATCATTGGAAGCCTTGCTGAAGAGAAACACGTAGGAGAGTCAAGGCCTCTAGCTTCAAATTTTTGGGACATGAGTCATGACACAGTAACATGGTCTGTTCGCAGAAATAAACGATGGGAGTTCCGCCAGATTCCGTAACATTCTTTCGTCCGATGAACGATGGTGTAATGTGTAATGACATCGTCTTTTTGTGTGAATTGTTGTTTACCTCCATGATCCTCGCTAGTCTCGTGATCTGCGAAGCCCTTAAGCGTGTTATTCCCGATTTTTCATTACAAAAGATCGACACCCTGGACACCATCTTCCTTCTTCAACCTTCATCTACAACCATCTTGTACAACCTCAGTGTTGAGCTTCTTCATCAAGTATCAAGCTCGAAAGAGAAACAAAGGGGCAGCATCTATTGCACAAACATAGGAATCGTAAGTAGTGCCTTTGTGATGTTGTTGATCTTGGCTTCGTTAGTTCCGGATTCCTTTCTTGTACTTTCATCTATCATACATTCAGCTCGAACCTTCAAGATCCTCTGCTGACCTGCAAGGAAAGCTTTTTGAGGATGGGACGCTTGTTGTCGGTATGTCCATTCACCCCTATGTTCATTAAGATCAATAGTACAATTTCTGTTGTTCCAGTCCCCTCTCAGAGAGCTCTTCCTCCTAGAGTCACTCTCCCAAATCACCCAACCCCCCTTCAGCGCAGACAGATCCCAGTCTGCACCCCATTAGTAACTCGATCGTCCGAGTTAACCTATGTTGAGCTCGTAAGCAGGGAGGACCAACGCTGTTCACCGCCTCGATCCAAGCCTCGCCCTGGATCAAAGCCGTCTGAGTACCGAGGAGATTAAGAGACAAGAGGAGATGGAGAAATAAGAGGCTTGGAGGCCACATGGCCCGAAGTGTGAATTTACTCGGCCGCCAGGAAAGCGCGGACCCAACAAAGGGTAACTTGCATATGCAACGGCTGAACGGATTTGCGGTTTCGCTAACTTTGCTATAGGTATATTAGGGACCTTGCTGAGCGTGTCGATGCTCTCGAGGGTTCAGCCATGAGCAACCAGCCAATGTCACCGCAAGGTTTTCAGGGCTATCCTGTACAATCCTTTGTTTTTCGGTTTGAAAGATTGAAGGATAGAGGACGGTAGATACAGATTTTCCGTTTGGTGGATTGAAGGATAAAGGATGATGCTACTGGTTTTTCGATAGATTTCAAAGATTATTGTCATTAAAACCTTGAGTCTTCAAGTGATCGAGTTGCTAACACTTTGGCGCACTAATATCATGGCTTTTCGATTGGATGAGACTCTGAGGAATATCTGTGGAAATACTCTGGATGCTGTCTTAACGTCGGGTTACATTCGAAGGCCTACCGGCCGAGAGTCATGAGAATATCATGGGTATAGTTGAGAAGTCGATGATGTAAGATTCGAAATGGGTTTGCGCTTGATCTGAATGCTTGCTAAGCTATACTTTGAAGCTCTTGTTTTCTTGTGGGAAACCATAGGTGAAGATAAAATTTCTGAAAGACTGAGGATGAAGTGCCTTGCATCATTCTGGTGATTCGCAAATGAACAATGACGTAAGTAAGACTACACGTGATGACGCGGGAAAAACCTTCGACCCGGAGACTGAATAAGAAGGCAGATTCGTCAAGTGCTTTCAAGAGAACCACGCGAGATTGAACATATCTTGGCTCAAAGCAGTCAACCATTTGGGTCGGACAGCACGTAAGATAGAGCCAGCCTTAGTAGCGAGAATCGGACAAGAAGACTGATGGTGAGGCTTTTCAGGTGCCTTGCTGCAGTGTGGTGGTCAATTTCTTGCTTCGCCATATTGCTTCACACAGCGTCAACATGCCTCTCTACGAAGTCGTACACATTGTCAGTCTCACAGCGGCGCAGAAAAGTGAGCTAGCGCGAGCTATTACCGAGACACATTCTCAACTGTTCACCACGCCTTCGCTTTTCGTGAACGTGGTGTTCACAGATGCTATCAAGCAAGATGCTTATGTTGGAGGCAAGAAAGTAAGCCGCTGTTGTTAAGAAAGCAAGATGGCGGCGTCTCATCTGATGTCGCTCTTGTATGTCTTTAGAGAAGCACCAACCGCATCATCGCCAATGTTAGAGCTGGCGGAGGCCGCTCGACCGAGGATTTCAATCAGCTTTGCAGCTCCTTGATTGGGGCTTGGAATGATATTGTCAACGATGGAAAGCCTGGCAAAGGTGACACAGAGATGCGAACAGTCTCTGTATTGGGTAGTATCGTTGCTGGTAGCGAAGCCGGGTTTAATCTGCCGCCGGTAAGTCTCATTCACTAATGCCTTCGACTGTGCGAGCATTACTTAATGTACTCGACTTGCCGCTTTAGCTCACTCGTGCAAATCTTGCTTATGTCTCTCATCTTCGATGTTTGACTCCGTCGTGGCTGACAATCTGGAAAAATGACAGGCGGGCGAGGATAAGGAGTGGCTCAAGTTCAACATGTCAGAGTTTGAGAAGAGAGCTGATGCGGGAGATGAGGATTTTAAGGATGTCTTAGAGGAGATGAGGACAAGGAAAGATTTGAAAGAGCTGCTGTAGCGCGCCGAGTATCTCTATACTGCTTGAAGTGCTCAGGCTATCGGGCCGCGACTTCATACCTGATCTTCATGAGTCTTGTGTGTATTGTTTTTCTTGAATTATTCCGCGCCTTGTGGCAATCTCCAGTGCCTACGAAAGCCTTAGAAGCCACTTTGAAGTGTCAAGAACTATGGCGGCGGGGATGCAGGTTGTTGGAACATGTTGGGCCAAGAGATGCTTTATAGGACGGCAATGCTAGAGGTGAAGGGTAGTAGTTGAGTAATGTTGAGAACAACGACTCGTGCGATATTTCCCAGCCGTATTCGTATTTCTCGTTCAACAGTTGTCACTCAATGGTAATACTTCCACCCCCAACGGGCCCCACAGTATCATCCAAGATAGTGATCGAGGTCTCGAACCACCCATGCAATCCACCGAAAAACACCCTCAACCCTTCCAACGTGTCCGCCAGCATCAGCCAGGTCAAGTCTTCCTGTGCGAGTGGGCGACTAATCCTAATACACAGCCTTTTCTCGCACCATTCAAAATTTGGCTGTGGTACAGGCCCGTCTCCACGAGCCCTGACGACCGCTTTAACGACTTGATATTGCGCTCTAGCGGTGAGCTCGAGGAATGTCTGGAAGTGGATGGGGGGCCCGTATTTACTGAAGATTAGGGACGTAGTGGTGCCAGGAACGCGCAATTGGTATGGGTCTATTGGGTAGTCGTTGGGGCTTTGCGACGGTTAGAATTCTGACCCTGATCATCCGACTGATGTGGGATATCTTTGTGACTGTGAACTTACGTTATCGCTGATCCCGACCTGTTGATACTAGCTGGAAGCTGAAGTCCTGTCGTCGTGTTGAGGAGGAGATTTCTTTCGAGGCTTGAGGTGATTATGAATGACGGACCCGTCGTAAAGACCAAAGTGACTAGTCCTAGAAGCATAACAAGCGAGACTGTTTTCGTTATTTGCATTTTTTGAAAGCTTTTGTTGAGTTCAGATCTTTATGGAACTCGGCATTGCAAAGGTTTCTATCACCAATCCATCCCATCTTTACACACTATGTCATCCATGGTGTTTCCACAAAGCCGACGTTGCGACTTGCGGTACTTGCGCAAGAGACAGAGTCGAAAGGCACGGTCCGAGCGAGTCGCATCTGACCTATAGCATGATGGCTCCTGCAAAACCGAAGCCGCGGGGTTGAGCTACGTCTAGCATGTCTGAGGGTATTCAGACTGATGTACCTACTTCAGCCTTTAGTTATATGACAAAGGACAAGGTGCGTGTGTAAAGTCAAGGATGAGATATTCACATTAACAAAACCTCTTGACATGCCGGTGACAGTGCTTGGGAAGCCAGATATTCATAGTGACGCAATCCGAGGCTCTATCGCTGCTAATCCTGTCATATTTTTGTATGTCGTTGATCTGACGACGCTAATGAAGTTCTCGAAAGTCACGAAATAGACTTGGCGGCTGCCTAAGTGATGCTGCTCGAAATAAGTACTTCTAGCGACATTCTGAAAGGTCCGAAATGTCACTTCTGTAAAGGAACACTACTCTGTTCGTCATGAAGTCTACACTGGTCAAAAACAGTCACCCGTATTCTAATCGCTTAAGAGATAGAGAAGCAAAGAGAAATGCCAAAGAGATTTAGAGAGATGGGAAGCTCAATCCTTTGCACCGATAGGATCAGCTCGGGATTCTCAAGTATCGTTCATCTTTGTTTCGAGCCTTGTGATACTGAGGCTACCTTAAGATGTCTCATGTATGGTAGGTGCGGTCTCATGATGTCCAAATCGCGCCATATAGGTATAGATCTCTTTACTTAAAGCTAGTACGTGTCAAGAGTCGATCTAAGTACCCGCAGGTCTTTGTTCTCTTTCACGTCCTGGCCAAATCGTGGACAAACTGTTAGCTTCAAGAACGCTCGAGAGAATAATCATGATCAATACGGGGGGATGTCGATGTACTGTCTAGCCGACCGTTTGTTCCCACGCCAGCTTCGGCTGAGGTAGATAACTGGCTGAGTTCCTTTTTATAGTTACTGATCATGTGAATTGTGCTCTTTTTTGTTTTCAGTATTGTTTTATTTGGCGTGATGAGCATGACTAGATCCTTCTCAATGCGTCCCTGAGCTAGATATGGACAGTTTCCCTTTTCGATGGTCGGCCAGATCTTGGTCAGCTGTGACGCCTCGGCGTCTTTACTGTTAGGGTGCATCACCGGTTCGATCAAAAGAGGCTTGAAATTTGCCATGACACGTAACAAGCGTAGCTTTAACCGCTAGATAGGAGCAGACACAGTTCTCCTGTCGACGGGATGGAACTTCTCTGCGTTAGGGAAAGTAAAGATATTGTCTACACGTCCTTGGTTTCTCCAATGTCCGGGTAAAGATGGATTCCGCGAGTAAGGCTCTTTGGTCAGGTACTCATGAAGCTCTGGATGGTATAGAATATACCTTGGGAAAGGTTTCGGCTGTCTTTGCACACAGGACGAGTTCGAAGAGCTAATCCTCGCTTGGAAAAAGTTCGTATCTGGGGAACTAAATAACGATTATCGCTTCGATTGAGCCAAATCAATCGAAAATCTAGGTCCAGGACACGACCTGATCATCTACGTTACAGGCCAGTGGACCGCCCGAGTAGGAGACGTATTGTAGCCTCCCCAACTGTGAAAGAAAGTCGAGATTTCTAAAAAGGTCTTCTAGCAGTGGTGGAGGTAAACAGTACCATTGGAAGCCCCGCAATTTTGCAGTCGATTGACAATGCTTGCGGTCAGGGGGCGTTGGCGGCGCCAAGACAGTGGTGATATTCTAAGAAGTACCATAACCGAAAAGATAGAGGTAGCATTCATCCCATGTGCGCGTGTTCTGCCACCCTTGTAGGATGCTGTACTTGTGTGATGCTATGAGCGAAGTCATGATGACCCATTCTCCAATGATGCGACCATGAATCCCGGAGGAAGTGGTGATGGGAACTTGCGAGCTTGTGTAAATTGGTGAATCCTGTATATGATCGCTACCTGCGCTAACAAGATGTACACATTCTACCCTAGCGCCAGCCCTATAGGGCTCGGAGCGGAGATTACTAACCAAAGGGGTAGCAGTACTGTTCCCTGTGTTCAACACTCTAATTGTTACGATCCTAGCTACGCACCTATGTTGGTAGCTATGTTGGTGGCTATGTTGATGACTATCGCCGGCCGCTCGCCGCTAGGCTATAGGGTTGTTCCGAGGCCAACCCTATTCAGGGTTAGCTTATGTTCTCCTGAGTCATATAGATAGCCGGCTCTTCCCTTCTAGATACTTTCCTTCCTTAGCATTTATATACTCGTTACATTACACCCATATGACTCGCTCTATGCTGGCCCCTAACACTAATCTCTCTTGGAAACAGGATACAGTTGTACTGTTACCCCTGTATGGTTGGCAATCTCGCTTAGCCCTATAGGGCGCGGGGTTCAGAGTTTTCACCTCCTTCCTCCCTTCGTAGTTCCTACTTCCTAGAGTAGTTCAATCAATATATACATGTGAACATACTCCTTCTGACCCTCATATACCAACAGAATTCGATGGGTATCGTAGGGAGCCGGCCTGATCCCGGAAGCGGGGCTGCGATCTTCATAGTAGGCGCAATCTCTGCTGCCCATCCACGCTGGCCGTGTTTGCCACGACTTTCAGGAGGCAAATCTCATATCCTTCAGTACATGGTTTCTCTGCCTAATAAACAGCGATACAAGTAAAGGCGGAGAAACATATGACCCATAGTGCCCACGTGTAACAAAAGCCCATTGGAAGTTTCATCTTTCAGCAAATCAATCTCCGTCTACCGCTCGCCCCTCACTTTGCGGCTAATTTCGAGCCGACACGCGGACCAACCCCATGTGTTGGTGGTTGCCTCTAACGTCACGGCATTCTACCTTCGCTCTGATTTCCATTAGTCTATGGGGCAGCAAGCTAACTCATTTTCGTTCTAGTTGAATACCTCTATCAGCCTTCAAGTCTTGAGTTATTGTTTGTAACCCTCGACGAGAGGCAACCTATTGCTATATCAGGCCCACAACTCCCCAAACTGATATCGATAAGATTTTCAGAGTCGGTACAAACCGCCACCTCATCATATCTGGGATATCTTACCTTTCCAGTCACCGTGCCTGGCGGGCCACAACGAGATTTGAATGCCAGCCCCAAAAATCACAGCTCTTTGGCATCTCTTTGCATCTCTTTGGATCGACAACAGAACGTCTCATGAGCCACCCTGCCACTACACTATCGTCTACTTTATCAAAGATTTGCTGAATAGGAAACTCATGGACGAAGTGGAAGATCATGCGTCTTACGGAGATGGAAGTCCGCGCGAGGATATATTTTCATATCAGGTCCACGACAACCAGACTTCCCACATTCGAGCTCAATTCTCGAATATTTCCCTTCCCGAAGCCAACGAAACCATCATTACCGAAGACGGCCATCCATATTCCCCACCAGCAAATCCTTACGCAAGCACCGAAGACAGTAGCCCCCAAGCCCACCTCCCAAACACCATCTACGTAATCCGAACCCCAACCGCGCTCCAGAATTTTCTTACCACCCAGCCCCCCGCCTTCATCAAAGCCATCCGCCTCATGCTCCTCTATCCCCTCGAATCCATCCTGCTCACCCAGGAAGAGGAGAGGGGTTCCTATGGCCCAAACATTACCCCCGTTTTCGCCGCTTGGATGAACGCTTTCAAATCTATCCCGCCAACCATCCAACTTATCCAAGTAGACATCAGTCACTCCTTTACCATGAGAACGCTGATGCTCGGGAAGCTGGCCCAGCATCTGAGCACGACTGTGTACCTGAGGTCGGGGACGAAGGCGCGGTTTGAGGTTGTGGGCGCCAGAACTGGCGATGGAAAGGCATTCATCGAGTATGGGATGGTGGGGTTAAGAGAGGGTTCAGCGGAGAGCAGGGGGGCGGAGAGGCTTAGAATTGGTGCTGAGTAGATGGATGGGGTAAATCATCTTGCTATACACAGGCTCAGTGCTCTTTATACATCGTACAAGAAGAACAAGACAAGATCGGTCGAGCTACGATCACTTTCATTGAGCAATGCATCGAGTTTGAGCATCAATTGGCAGTGGTATGCTAACAAACTTCCTCATTTGTTCAAGATGAGGTCTCTCGATAGTAAAGTTTAAATTTAATTCAGCTGAAAGAAAAGACTTGATTTAAAGTACGTGACACTTTTACAAGTCTCACAAACTTGACTAATCTAGAAATAATTCTTTCGAACAACAACAATAATGTGAATAAAAGCTTCAGTGGAAGCAATAGTAGGAGCACAAGGACGGGGTGCAGCTGGTCGAGGGGTTGGAAAAGTTGAGCCGGGGTTGGAAAAAATTCTTGACGTCGGGTTGAACTTTAAAAATTGCATATGTCCCGCACATTCAAGACTTGACGTCGAGTTGAAAAAGCTTCGAAGCCTATGCGAAGCATATGTCAAGAGCATTAAGCGAGATCACAAAAAAATTGACATCTGATCAAAAAGACCTCGACTGTGCATATGCGCAGCATCAACTGAGCATAAAGAAACATCGATGAACGACGAAAGCATTGACGCTGAAAATTGAGCGAATGAGTAGACCTGCCGTCGGGTCAGGGTTGGGCTAACCCGGACCCGATTTCTATATACTAAATATAGTATACTATGTACCAAAAATAGTATAACTCTCTCAATTTTTTTCCAAATTTTTTTGCAATCAATTTTGCAATCAATTTTAATAGAGTAATGAGCATGTGAGTTTGGTAGGGAATTTGGTAGGGTATTTGGTAGGGAATTTGGTGGGGAATTTGGTGGGGAGTTTGGTGGGGAGTTTGGTGGGGAATTTGGTGGGGAATTTGGTAGAGAGTTTGGTAGGAAGTTTGATAGGGAATTTGGTAGGCGAGTAAGTAGTTGAGTTGGTAGCTGAACATGTAGGTAGGCGAGTAGGTAGGGTGGTGAGTAAAGTGGTGAGTAGAGTGGCGAGTAGAATGGCGAGTAGAGTGGCGAGTAGAATGGCGAGTAGGGTGGTGAGTAGGGTGGTGAGTAGGGTGGTGAGTAGGGTGGTGAGTTGACATTTAAACATGTTGGTATGCTTGAAAAGCTCTCTAATCCCTTTTTCTAGGCCTGCAATCGGGTTCGGGTCAACCCGTCGGGTTGACCGGGTTGGGTTGAGGGTCTGACTCAACCCGTTTGGGTTGGATTGACCCCCCTCAACCCAACCCAACCCGGACCCGACGGCAGGCCTACGAATGAGATAACAGATTGACTAAATGATTTGAAGGTGAGAGTCACAGTTCGCATATGTCGCGCATTGTCAGAGACTAGACTAGAGTTACTATCAATATAGAAGGATGGTATATTATTAATGATAGAATCTAGGTACGAGACATACATCAGGTAATGTACAAGACGAAAGACAAAGAGCGAAAGAAAAGAACAGAAATCAGGCTTCTATTATACATGAATCGGGCAGAATCAAGACTAGACAGTAGTTCTAAGACTTAAGATTGCAGAGGTTCACGTGCACGACTGCAATGGCTGAAATAGAATTGCTGTGGCTAGATTAAGATGATCGTGGCTGAGTCGATGATCATGTCTTTGACCTGAGCTGGTGATCTATGTCTCAAACCTGAGCGACGACCTGACATCATGACACGCATATACTAAAAAGTCTTGAAATACGAGAACAAGAGAACAGATAGACATGTAGATATATTGGTTGAACTATCTAGTAGGTAAAAACTACGAAGAAAGAAAGAAGTGAGCAAAGAATAAATACTCATTCACTAACGTCGAATGAATGCGAAGATTACTAGTCACAGAAATAACAGTACTGTTTCCTGTTTTCAACAAAAAGAAACTCAGCTCGCTCAAGATTCATACAATGCAAATGTTGAAAACGATGAGAAAAGTGATGATGCTAATCATGAGTTGAACGACGAGAATGAAGAAGAAAACGCACGAGAAAGATCTGATGAGAATAACGTAAGCGATAGCTTGTTAATGAGAAGTTGAGTTCATGATTTCACATGTTTTGTGCATATGCTAAGCATATGTAGAAGAATCTTCGCTCGTCTTGCTGCAAAGTAGATTCATGATATACTCGTATGCACGAAGTTTCCGCGCACACTGGGTTTTCACGCACTCTAACTAGAAAGGTTAGTTACAGATAGTATCTTGAGGCATCAGATAGTATTTCGGGGTTTAGCGTGCCTCAAGATACTATCTGTAACTAACCTTTCTAGTTAGAGTGCGTGAAAACCCAGTGTGCGCGGAAACCCCGTGCATACGAGTATGTGATGTTTCGCTCAAGCTGTGCATATGCACGGCTTTCATACTTCGCTCAAGCTGTTTGTCTTCTAGCTACTTTAGCTAAATAATATCAATTCTTGAGCTCATGATCAGCATATGCAGAAATCTGAGCCGGGGTTGGAATAATTTTGAACTCATGGTTAGCATATACAGAAAGTTGAGTCGAGGCCGGCACCAAAAAAAAAAGTTCCGGCCCTGGCTCAACTTTTCCAACCCCCCACCAACTGTAACCCCCTAGCGCCAATAGCGGCACAAAACGTAGATAACTTTCACTGTAGAAGATACATCTTTATGCAATTATCAGATTTACACTTCATCAACGACTACTTCTCCTGCTCCTACTATTGCTCCTACTGCAGCTTTTATTGCATCAACCATCCTGCAAGACTGTGGGACATGAGACTGTGAGACTGCTCCACGCCTGCTAAGCTATGTCTTCATCAAATTCGTGCACCAACGAGCCACCAGGCAAGCGCAAGAACTACTACAGGCGCCAGGACCTTCAGGACCCCCATCACCGCATTCTTAATTCCCCTCTTTGCAATCAACCCAATCTTCTCCTTCAACGCAGCACCTTCATTCACCCTGGGAAACTCCACATCCGGAATCGGCTTCCCCAGGAACCTGCACAGCGGTTCCCACCCCTCTTCAAGCCTAAATTTCAGCAGTCGCTCAGGTGGCGTCACTCGCTCCACCAGCGCGTAATGCTCTCGATACTTTCCCCGCGCCTTCTCCTGCATCTCCTCTCGTGAATTGGCCCCCATCCACCCTTCCGTCCAGCGCGCCGAAGTGCTGCCCAACTTCCCCATGAATCTCGTGTCTAGCTGTGCTATCGTGCGGATGATGGGGCTCCACAGGTTGAGAATGACGCCCTCATTAAAGCTCTGGTACCATTTTTCTATGTCCCGCTCGACTAGCACGACTTTGGCTTCTGAGTAGCAAGCCAGTAAGTCCTCTGCGAAGGCAATAGCTGGCAGATCGGCGACAGCACTATAATTGCCCAGCAGCTGGTCCCATTGGGCGAGACTGAATAGGGGGCCTTTGGCAAAGTACTTGGCGTCCAGGGCTGCATTCCAGAAGGGGCTGTCTTGGAAGACGTTGGCGATAAGCGTTAGGCCGTGGTAGCAGGGGCAGTTGAGGAGGTTGAGGGCCAATTGCATTGCTGGATGGTGTATCAGCGGTAGCGGGGGTCTGAAGCGTTAGAAGAGGGTTGGTTACATGCTGTTCCTGTACGTGGCATCCCTAGACTGAGGACTTCCATAGGCACAATGCGCTTGCGTGTGCGGATGTCGACGTCTGAGCTGGTTGAGAAGAGCTCGGGGTGCTTTTCTTGCAATGTTGGGACGCGTGCCATGATGTGAGAAGCTCACGTTCGCGTCTAGGATTTAATACTGCCAAGTAAGCGATGCCTCGGCAGGAGAGGATGAGTCGAAGAGGTTGAGGGTGCTACTGATCAATCTCCCAGCGCTTACATAAGCGCTCGCAGTGGCATCAAGCATCGTAACATTGATTTAACATTGTTGATTCCTTTGAGATCGTACTTTTCTTCTCTAGAGGCTCGCTCTGTTTTCAAATAAAGCTACAGATCTATCATCATCGTACCATTATGCCGAAACCAATTCCAATAACCCTACTTTGTCGATGAAGGCCATGACATGTGAACAGGCTCCCCCCCCTGCTGGATCGCGCACAAAACCTCCTCTTTTCTCAGCCATTCCTCTGGTGTTCGCCATTCTCAAAGGCTGGCCTGGCAGGCTAGACGGCAGTCGCTTCCTTCGCTTTCCGCTTCCTGATCGAGACTCTGGACGACTCATAAGGCATTTGAAATGTCTCCCAGAACCACCTGTAAGTCTTAAACTCATCTTCCAGCCGAAATTCGTAATTATTTATTAGATGAGCCAGTGCCATTTTGATGACCAAAGAAGAGTGCCATCGACCAGGACTGTTGGGGTTCGCTAGTCAGCGGCATTTCCTTCTGGACAGATCTCCGTGCTTACCAAATCTTAGACCCGAGTCCCCAAATTGGGAAGTCCTTTGAACCGTCGACGAAGGTCGTGCCTCGAAGTACATTATTAGGTGCGCCTTCGACGGTCTTATGAGCGGCAGGGACGAATCGTAGGCCATCGAAGGTGTCAGGCTGTGGGTATTTCGACTCATTGTGCATGATGTCCCAGGCGGATACGCACGCTATCTCGCCAACTTCCACGTAAGGCCCACCGTTCTTGAATTGCAAGGGTTTCATTGCCTTTCGACGGATGCCCACTGCCAGACTCATTAGTAAATTCAGTGGCAACAAGTTGTGAGGATCCGCTTACTTTTGTCTAATGGGTTGAGTCTGACGGACTCTTTGATGAAGCTATCAAGAATATGCAATTTGTCGATGCCATTACAGTCCAATTGTCCGGCATTTTGGATCTCGTCGTATATCATCTCAACGTACTCTGGGCGAGCACATAATTCGAGAAATACGAAATGAAGGTTCTAGAGAAGATCAATTGAAGATCTTTCACGCACAGTTGACAGCACTTACTATCCAAGGCTGATGTGATGCTGCAAACCATATTCCCAGAAGAGCCTGAATGATACCACCGTGAGTCCAGTACTCAGACTCTGTTGAGGCTTCGATCATGTTGTGGAACAGCGTCACCTGGCAAGTCTCCTATTAGCAGTTGGACACGTCGCGCGAGGGATGCTGTCCAAAATATGTTGCCCAAGGGTTGGCAATTCTTACCGATTTCAATTGCTGGCTCTCCTCCCAGCCATCCGGCCCCGAGCTTGCAGCACGAAGTAGGCGATTGAACAAAACATTGAGGGCACGTCCCTTTTCTGTAATGTACGCGTGTGTGGTGCTGCCTCCCATTAGCACATCATTTAGGGAAAGCCAAGCGGAATAGAATCCTACGATTGCAGAAAGGTGGGAACAATCTGGAAGGCAGCCATTGTGGCCACAGTATCGTCATAGTATTGAGACATTGCCCACCCAAAATCTGGTTCTTGGGCTGCATATTTTTTTAGTGAGGAGAAGGTTATGAAGGGATTGCTCTCCTACAAAGCTTGTCTCCAAAGAGATAGGTTCCCAACATCCCACTTGCAAGATCTCGCATGATCGGAGCTATCTGGATGGAACTCCAGCCTGGAAATATTGTCAACTCCCTATTCTCGATTACGGGGAGCTTCTTCGTACCGTCATCAGACAATTGAGGTTCAACCATGCGTTCGAATGTCTTCTCAAGCCTGCCTTGAAAATACGGCTGTAGTGTTTTCATTTGCGCTTGACCTTTGCGGTGAATGGCCTGACCATACAGGCGATAACGCATATTGATCTGCTGGGTGGGGTCTATTTGAATCTCCTTGTTGCTCATGGTGTACTTGAAGCCGAAGATCTGATTCAGGTGAGTCTATGACACTGTCTGAGCTGGCATCGTTGGAACGGACATCAGCGTAGACAGCTCGCTGTGAGAGCGCAGGAGATTCACTGAGCTCTTGCATGGTATCCGGATCGCGAATTATGACAGGCTCTTTCCGTCCGAAAGGCTTGTAGTAGATTCCAGAGCGCTTACTAGAGTTAGGATCGTAGCCCAAGAAAATATGTACGGGAAAGAAGTCTCACATAGTCTTCGGCCGTTTTCGTCACATGAGCTGGAAGAATGGATGAAGATAGGTCGAAGCATTTCCAAAAAACCGGCGGGCATCGAGTAATGAGAATTCGAAAGGCCTTCAGAAATTATGGTACTCAGTCATAGTTGCAGAATATACATGCTGTATCTACTTACTAGAAGACACAGGCTATAAATCTCACAGGCGACGCCACAAAAGACCATTACAACAAAAAAGCCTTGAAAAATAGAGTTCATCATGAATTACGACGCAGTGTGCTTCGCTGCTGTGCGATCCATTGAGCATTCAAGAATATGGGGGAAGAAGTCAGTAGTGTTAGGCAAGGATATCTGGTATATTGTCAGGTGCCCGCTCCGTGAGTATTGATCTATAGCTCCCTCTAAGGTGGGATGCTCACGAGCTGAAAATGGTCATTCGCGGTACCTTGAAACACACAGCTCCATGAGGGAGAGAAGAGTCCCTCAGAAACCACCAGGTCTGGTATCCACAAAGAGAGTGACCCACCAGTGTCCTGTTCTCGCCATCCCATAGAACGTTGGCTGGGCCACACGGAGCAGCTGCGCAATTGGAGCGGCTTTGCACGTGCAGACACACCATAATGCTATCGCGAGATTCATGAGCGAATTACTATTTAGATAGGTAGGTCTGATCGCCTTGGACAGACTCCGATGGAGGTGTGGGGTCCTTGATTATCTTCTGGGAGGTCGGGATATCGTGCGTAGCCTACAGTAGTAGACAGGCGAAGCTGGATTGTGTCACGATGCAGCGGTCTTTGGACCCGATAACGTACATTGACTTCCTTTCGCGAGCTCGGGGGCAAGCACATGCAGAGTGAGGCACGGTGTACATGCAGCTGATGTGTGGCTGGCTCCAGCTGATTTCACACGCCAGCTCCAGCTGTGCCATTCTGCATCAACTACTCGTACTCTATCGTCTATCACTCACTGACCCGGCAGGCAGTCCTGGCACCTCAGCTCCGGCTGTGCCATTCTGCGGATGTCCTATCGATGGCTCATTGGTCCGGCAGTCGGTGGGGCACTGCCAGCTGAATCCAATCGGAAGATCTGCAGTCTTCGGGGGCATGCGCATGTAGACGCGCGGCACGGTGTTCATGCGGGCGGAAGTTGGTCGAAGTTGTCCTATCGATCGGCGACCCCCAGACTTACCTTAGGTTACCTTACTACAGTACCTTACTGTATGTACACCTCACTGGAAGTCATTAGCCTCCGCCGCCATCAGGGTTCAAATTGCTCGACCCTCCCGCAACTACTGTATCATCCTTTAGCCCTACTGTAAGGTAGGCGGCTGTATACTGTACTGAAAAAGTCTAAAGTCTAAAGTGACGGCAGGCATCAAGATCCTGGCGCTTAGCCAGGATTCAGTATCAGCCATTCGATGATGCACATGGAAACACGATGCATGTACACACATGCACAGGCAGATACCCCATTACACGTTAGTTCTACATATGATGTGTATGCAGGCTACAGTCAATGACACGGAGCAAGGGACTTTGTTGTGGCACTGAGGTCGTTCACCTCCTTGCTCGGCACTGAACCACCGAAGGCTAACCTGAGATCATGATGGCGACAGCTTCTGACGACTAGTCTGTGTTACTTCCGTTCATGCATCTTACCTGGAGCTCTCTTGATACGTTCAAGTCTCCAGTCTCAGGGTGACGTCTAAATGCTCACAGCCCTGACTCTGTGCGCCTCAGCTTCAACGTGCCCAGCTTTAACGTGCCCACTACCACTATCCGCCTTGGAGCTCACCATCTCCATACTCCCACCTCATCAACGAGCACGTCATGACGCTCAAGACCGTCCTAATCACAGGCTGCAGCGAAGGTGGCATCGGCTCTGGTCTCGCCCAAGCTTTCCAAAAGCGCAACCTACGCGTCTTCGCAACAGCTCGCAATCTATCAAAAATGGCCCATCTGGAGAAGCTGTCTAATGTCACTCTCCTCACCCTAGAACCCACATCTGGAGCCAGCACCAACGCAGCGGTCGATCAAGTCAAGAAAGAGACGGATGGAACGCTCGACTACCTGGTCAACAACGCCGGCCAGACCATCATCATGCCAACCCTGGACTTCGATATCGACGAGGCCAAAACCATGTACGACATCAACGTCTGGGGCACGATTCGCGTTACGCAAGCATTCGCGCCTCTCCTGATTGCCGCCAAAGGCACGATTGTGAATATATGCTCTATCTCTACAAGTGTCAATACGCCTTGGATGGGTGGGTCTCTCTCGGAAGCAGAACTGGGGCAATATCCGCTTGGCTAACAGTCCTTGCTCCAAAGGCGTCTACGCCGGCTCTAAAGCAGCCGTGACCGCAATCACCGATACCCTTCGTCTCGAATTGGCCCCTTTCGGCGTCAAAGTCGTGACCGTGCACACAGGAGCGGTCAACACCAATATCCTCACTTCGACAGGAACCAACTTCAGACTGCCGCCAGGGTCCGTTTACAAAGGCGTCGAGAAAGAAATAGCAGCGAGGGCGATGGGTGAAGATGGGACACCAAGGCAGGCCCCAGCAGTCTATGCGGAGAACGTGGTCGTGGATGTACTGGGGGGCGTCAATTATCCAATTTGGAGGGGGGGATATGCGAGCATTGTGAAGTTCACGAGTTCCTGGTTTCCTGCGTCTATATCGGTATGCTTGAGCACCAAGTCCCGTATGGCACGTCGGTGGATATGGCTGACGATTGGGGCAGGACTGGATGTCGATCAAGGGAACGGGGCTGGATGCCTGGAAGGATGCGAACCACTGAAGCTATTGGAGGACTATATCAGACTCTACTAGGTATCCTTCCAATGGAAGCTCTAAAATTCATGCTGTAACTGGAATGACGGGAATTGATACTGTTGAAAGTAGTAATGCTGCCATGAACAGCGTAGCTCCAGGGGCACACCGGTTCCAATGATGAGTGCAAATAATGATAAGATGAAGACTGGCATATTTTGTACCAAAAGGCGTCATATGGCAAACACGGCTCGATATGATGATAGACTTATTTCCAGAATATCTCGCGCGATCGGCCAGGAAAATTCAACAGCCAAACATCCATCAAACAGAACCAAATCACAATCTCCTCTTCTCGTCCACAGCAACCTTCTGCTCAACATTATAATGCAGATGGATCCCATCCTCTTCCACCTGCCGTGGCACCCCCGCATGAACATACGTCCGTATACTATTCACCGGTACAGACGCCATCTCATACTCGCTCTCTCCGAACGTCGTCAGGCCGTCGGTTAAGTTCGCATACGCCGTTCTCTTCGGCTTGCGGAATGACAATGGATTTGAACCCGAGGGGCCGAAGGCTCCTTCCTTTGCGCCGGATTTGGAAGAGGCGCGGGTGGAGGAGAAGCGGGAGGCTAGGCGGGAGACTACGAGGGACCAGCTAGGGAATTGGCGGAGGAGCGAGGACATGGAGGGCATACAGCTGGCGATTATGCCGGCGCACATTTCGACTAGGCTGCGAAGGGGTGGGTCAGCTCAAGTGACAGGTAAGGATTCAGCTCCAGGGGGCACACTGACGATAGAAGGATAACCGGCATGGTCTCGTAAGTCAGGTCCGAGTCGTCATGAATCAAGACCCATTTGTAATAAATGCTCAACGAGCTCGAGATACACGCACTATTCATCATCAATCGACGTCAGCGATGTCCTTACACACACTCTCTCTCTCATTCTCTCTCTCGCCATCAGGCACGTCAAAAAGGGGGAAGAGGGAGGACTTACATGAACCCTGTTAAAAACACCGCCATAACCCAAGCCTTCTTCTGCGTCGGCAGCTGCAGCTTCGCCACCCCCGCAATCGGTAGTAACAAGATATAAAAATCCAGCACCAGACTCATACACGCAACGGGAATACTCAGACTCAGCACGCGCACCTGCCTTGGGCTCTGCACGGACTGCTCCAACGTCTGTCCGGGAGCTGGCGCCGTGAACGCGAGGGTCGCGGCCAGGATCGAGATGTAGAACAGCACATTGACCGCCGCTCCGACGCAGGAAGCGTAACGCAGCCATTTCATCGGTCGGAAAATCTGAATGTACATCAAGAAGAAACTCAATTTGATAACGGGCCAAATGATGGCTGTGATCCAATTCGTGAAGAAGCCCGAGTATAAAAAGCCCGGGGACGAGAGGTCCGCGAGGGTGAGGTCCCACATGTGTGTGCCGAAGTGTCCGACGGTGACACTGAAGAGGCCGGCGATGAAGTAGCAGACGGTGCCGATGGTGCCGATAACGCAGGCATAGTCGTCCGGGGAGTATTTGCCGACGATGCGGGTTTTGGTGTAGATGCGCACAGCGACGAAGGCGAGCATGATGGCCATGAGGACGGTGGAGACTGCGATGAAGGTGGGGGAATCGGTATGGGGATGGATGTGGTCGGGCATCACGCCGGGGGGAGGTTTGGCGGCGGGGATGTTGACGAGGCTTGCTGGATCCATTGGGGAGGCCACGTTCGATGTTGCTTTTGCTTTTTTTGCTTCAAGACGTGTATGAATTCAGTGAGATGGATTGTGGAAGTGTTAGTGCTTTGCGCGATCACTTAAGGAAAGATATGTAGAGCGAGCAGAGTCTGGAGTCCCCAGGAAGACAGGCCAGTGGCGCATCATGAAGGAATGAAATCCTGGACCATGGCTGTGACCTGTGCCGCAGGGCTCATTGAGGGGTAGAGGAGAAGGTGTAGTCAGTATAATGTATGGTACTTTCTAGAATTTACCCAGCAGCAGTGTATGTAGGTCACAATCTGTACTGTAGTTTGGTCGGTCTGAGCTTCCCTCTTCGGACTTGGCAAGTAGAGCATGCCAAATGTGTGTGTGATGGATGGCCTCGATCCCATTGGCTCGCGACTTGGACTTCTTTTGAGGACTGACTCGTAAAAGATGCGGAGCTGAGTATTGTGCCGTATTTGCCTGCATTTGAAGTTCATTAGCGGCAGGTCGATACAAAGGGGTGTGGCAGCGAAATCGGGAAATCGAAACCTGGTTGATTTTCATCCTCGATATGATTCCTTCTGTTCCTCTCGTCGGCGGTAGAGCATTGCTTTTACAAACCACAATGGCCTTTATAGACAGTCTCATCAAGCCGTAAGTAGCAAAGACTGCCTGAGTACTCAGTCACTCCCACCTCAGACAATGTTCAGTCACTCGGTCAATCCATTCGTCCCTCAGCTCCTACATCAATATTCTTGGCTTACCGGTCTCGGGTATGTATTCGTATGTCTGCTAATATGGAGGCTTTGGAGGTTCACAATTACTCCTCTTCTTTATCCAGTAAAACCCAAAGAGCTTCCCTACTGGATTCCATGTAAGCCTTCATCCAAGTGACTGTTTCCAGGATAGCAGTACTAACGAATTTATCACTAGTCCTTGGTATGCCCTCTTGAGAGCTGCTCCACTCGCTCGTCTTCGTAGTTTGCGCACACATTCTAAGTCGCTCGCAGGTCACGGTCTGTCTTTCTTCCTGAATTCTTATGAAGTCTTAGAGACAGGACGGTGAACAACATTATCAGCACCACCCTACGAACGTGAAGCCCTAATAGAAATCCCAGAAAATACTTCCGCAACTCCAAAGAGCCATACTCGATCACCGTATCTGGACAAACCCTCTATGTTATCACCTCCCCCGAAGATGTTCAGCAACTCTACAAAGAAACCGTCACCATTTCCTGGCTCCGCTTCGTCCAAGACCTCTACCGCTGGATCGGTATCTCCCAGCCTAACATCGACAAACTCTGGACGCCCCCTACCGAAACGCAAAAGGCCTCCAACCCGGTGCGCAAACTACCCCCTAACCAAATGGTTGAGTCGTACCAACACAACCAACTGCTGCCCGGGGCAAAGATGGATAAACTCGCCGAATACTTCGTCGCTGAAGTAGATGTGAAACTGCAATGGCAGCGTCTCTACGACGAGCCCCGTCCTTACGTCAACATCATCTCCCGGGACGTTATGCATTTATCGCTAATGGACTGGACCGCCGACGTCTTCATCAACACCACGACAGAGATGTACTGGGGCAAGTCCATCTGGAAATGCGACCCTGCTCTAACCGATTCGTTCCTGAAATGGGAGGAAACAACCTGGAAATACGTGTTCCAGCTGCCGCGCTTCCTGTCCAAGGACATGTACACAGCACGAGACCGACTGATTGGCGCGTTCAGGCTTTATTTCGCTCAGCCGAATGCTGAAAGAGCGGATGCAAATTATTTCGTTAAGACGGCGGAGGAGGAGTTGCGAGATATTGAGTTTGGAGATTTTGATGTTGCCAAGGCGAACATGCTGCAGCATTGGGCGTAAGTCTTTTTCTTTTCAAGTATTCAACCCGCATGAGCCAGAGAGAGCCTTCTACCCCTTTCCTTTTTCGATAGCCCCTAGGCTGAGTGAGCCTTGCTGCAGTATCAACGGCAACGTCCACAAAGTCACCTTCTGGATCTTCGCCTACCTAATCCATACGCCGGGTCTCCTCGAAGCCATCCGCGAAGAGACGACACCCGGCATCATTGATGACACCCTAGACGTCCGCTACCTGACCGAAAAGTGCCCCCGCCTCGAAGCCATTTTCCTCGAAGTCCTGCGCCTGAAAATGTCAACCTCGCTGATGCGCTATGTGACCTCACCCACGCTCATTGGCGGCAAGTTGCTTGAAAGGGGACACAACGTCATGGTGCCTTACCGGCAGCTGCATTTCGACAAAGACGTCTGGGGCGAAAATGTCGCGGAGTTTGATTCGGAAAGATTCTTGAAGCAGAAGCATCTAGCGCGGAGTCCGAGTTATAGGCCGTTTGGAGGCGGGCAGCATTTGTGTCCGGGAAGATTTCTGGCGAGGCATGCTGTGTTTAATTTTGTGGCGTTGGTGCTGGCGAGGTATGATGTTGGTCTTGCTACGATAAGTGACAAGGACACGTATTATCACGGTGCTTTAGGGTGCGGGCAGCGGTTCCCGAGGGCGGATGAGTCGAAGCCGGGATTAGGGACGTTGAGTCCAATTCCTGGAGACAATGTGATTCTGCGGCTGGCTCCGAGGGGAAGAAAGGGGAGAGATGAGAAGCGTTGAATCCTGGCCTCCGGTTATGGGGAGATTCTTAGTCAATACGATCTGCACCTTGGCGAATGGGAGCCGCTGAAGGTGCAGTGGAGCATTAGAGCTGTGATATGACTAGGTTTTTTTCTAGGAAATTAATCGGCGTTTGTCTCCGGGTCGCTCTTCTTACCTGATTCAGCATCGTCTGCCGTCGGTTTTTTTTGCCCCATACCAAACTCAGTCTCTAGCTTCGTTCTCAACTTCACCTTCTTCTAAAAGAACACGAGGAAAACCTCAAGCCAGCTATCCCAATAGCGACCTGCCACACCAGCTTCAAAATATCAGAGTATACACCGATGATCTGGCTTCGTAAGACTGGTTGATCACGAAAGGAATTCACAAAGCTGCCAGTCGCATGCTCGTAAGCTTGGCCTCCCAACAGCAGGCTCTTGACCGCGGTATCGCTTATACGGGTGGCAAGCTGTGCGAACCGATTGTTGAAGACGACTGCAGAAATTGAAATTCCCCATATCATCCCAAAACTGCGTATCACAGCCCAAGTCCCGTCGCTGTAGCGGCGTCCGCCTCAAGTAGCTCTGCCTGGATTGCGGCTAACAACGTTCCTATAGAGAGGCCTGTCCCATCCACGAACACGATCTGGAACACAACCAAGACAGCCGTTGAAGAGCGAGCATTCAGCAAAGTGAAGATACCAAGTCCGATAGTCATCAGTGCGAATCCTGCATGGTGGAACGGACGGTATCGTCCAGTTCTGTGCATGATCCCTTCACTAATGGCGCCGAACACCATGAGACAGATGACGGTTGGTAGGAGCTGAACTTTCGATCGAGTTGAAGTTGAACCAAGAACTGCTTGAAAATAAATAAGCATGAAGTAGATGTTTCAGTAGAGCAGCAGAGTGTGTATAAACGTGAGAGCGAAAGCGGTTACGAATGTTCTGTTTGCGAAGAGTTGTGAAGAAAGACTGGGTTCAACACAAAATTGCAAGACTTCGTACACGTAGAAGAGATTCAATCAATCCGTCATCAGCCTCGAACTTCAACTAGACGTTCGCAAACAAGGTACTTTCTATGACATGAATTGTCGAGCCGGCCGAGACAACTTCAATACTTCAAAAATCATGGAAAAAGATGCAGATTTGAGCTCGAAAATGCGGTTGAAAATATTGCGACTCAGAGCTGCTTCGATCTCTCATCAATCAACATCTGCTCTCGTCTGAATCAATTCATGCGCGCTAATTACCTCACATACTTTGAAAGACATAATTGTAGATTTGCATTGACTGAATTCAACGCTGCAAAAATAATAAAAAAATATGAAGGTTTGATCTAGTAAATATGATTGGGAATATTTTGATGAGTTGAGCGATCAAGTTTCTCATCAAGCAGCAATTCTTCAATCGAAACTGAATTTCATGCATTCATTGTATGACAAAACTTTACTAGACAAATTGTAGCTTTGAATCAGCTAAATTCAATTCTTCAGAAATAATTGAAAATTTGAGAATTTAACAAAACAGTTAAGGTTAAAAGTATTGCAAGCATTAAAGTTCAACATTTAATAAAGCAATGCTCATCACATAATTGATGTAAAATCAATATAGTTTAACAATTAACATTCAAAAATAATACTATCATGTATTAACTTTATTTAAACTATAAATATATATCATATATGTTTGAATAAACTCAACAGTCTCTGATAATTTTTAAAGCTAAATTTTATCTTGAAAGTCACTCTGAAATATTAAGCACTTTTAAATCTTAAAAACATTAATATGAAGTATCAAGATTAATGAAAGCTGATTTTAATTAATTGATTGAAAGTGTAATTATCTTTAATGTTTTCTAAAGACATTTAGTATGTAACTTGATTGAGCTTCAATATATAAATGATAACTGTTGAATTTTTATCTTTTCAGCAGCTAAATTTTGTTATGAGTCTGTATAAAGTGAACTATATGAATGTATTTTAACTAGAAGTTCAAAGTTAAAGAAGAAAGAAGATAAATAAACTGATCACGTTGAGTTGAGTCATCAAGATCAAGTTGAGTTCTCAACTTGTTAAGACTTGATTCAAGTCAGAATTTTAAAATTGAGTATTCAAGTTGAGTCATGATGTTTAAATTGAGTATTCAAATCAAGTTAAAGTGTTGAAATTGAGTATTGACTTGAATTTTCAATTCGACTCATCAAGACATGAAGCAAAGTACTATTAATATTTATCTGAATGTTTGATAATGCAACAGAATAATGCAATTAATTGAAGAAAATTCATGCTTGTTCATTTACTACTGCTGATCTGAAATCACTATTATTTCATCATTCTTCTTCTTCTTCTTCTTCTTCTTCTCATACTTCTTCTTGTACTTCTTCTCATATTCATTCTCATTCTCAATCATATTTGCATCATCATCTTTCTTGCTAAATTTCATCTTCTTGTCATCATTATCAATCTCAATAATATCATCAAATTCATCATTTAATAAATTTAATGAATTAACTATCTTTCGATCAATATTAATTCTATCATAAACACAGTCAACAATTATCATCTTTTGTTTACACATCATTTCTTGTTTACACATTATCTTTTGTTTACATTATACTTCACTTTGCTATCACTTAACTCAATAGTCTCAATTTTTCAAATCATTATCAGTTAATATACATCATGACTCATTACAAGCAAATAAATAATGCATTTAAATAATGCATTTCTTGTTGTGCATTATTGATAGACTTGATTTAAAATGAAAGTCTAAAAATGTATTGCATGATGATTTAAGAATCTCAACTTGTGATAATATGACATCAAATAATTGAATTATGAATGAATTAAAAGCAGACTTCAAGACTTTATCTGAAAGCAAGATCAATAAAGTTCAGAAAATAATGCAAACAAATAATGTATCAAGTTATCAACAGTTAATTTATCATGACAGTCAAAGAGAAAATGAAAGTCAGAAATCATTGCACTTCAAGAAATACATCATTATCAAAGAAATGCAAATTTGTTAATATTAAAGATTTTATTTGAAAGAATAATTTGTGAAATCATGCAGAATAAGATTGATATGAACAAGATGAATCAGAAAATGAGTAATGTAAACTATAAAATTCAGACTTTGACACTGCTTGCTTTTCAAAAAGTTACAGAAGCATTTCTATGTAAATTTCTTGTCAGTAAATGCATTATTCATTTGCATTATCATTGATATTTTACAACACTTACTGATATAATGTTTTACATATGCAGATAGCAATCTTCTTACTATTCATGTCAAGCGAGTAACTTTTCAGCAAAAAGATTTAATATTCATGAAAACTTTAATGTGTAATCTTGAAATTCAGTTAAGTACTTAATGAAAATAGCATTCATAATATCTTGATCAGATCAAGTTATTTAGCATAGCAATATACTTTATAAACTGCATTATTTCTTTGCATTATTTCATAACTGTGTTATCATACTACATACATTGACAATGCAAAAGTAACTTCAAATGAAATGATATTAAACATTTAAACAATAATAAAATGTAAAACATTCTGCAAATCTGCTCTGAAAGAATCAGCAGCTTCATTAATCGCGTTATTTTCATCTTCTTCTTTATGATAAATATTTCATGCTTCGATGATAGTCTTTTCAGAATTCAAGTTCATGATATGATTATAATACTTGAAAAGCATTATTTATTCAACTGATTCTGAAGTCATTTGTAATTGATTTCATCAATAAACTTTTCTTGCAAGATTGAATGTTCATTCAATATTTATAAAGAATATTAAACATGAAAGAACATTTTTAATCATTTAAGTCAATTTTGAATAGTTCAAGATATTATTTCTTCAATACTTTCATATTGAAAACTTCTTGATAATAATATTAGTATGAAGATATCAATCATTTTCACTAACAGATACAGAGCAATGTTGAGTTCTTTGAAGAAAAGTTCATATAATCATCATAATAAATTATAGCATTGTTAATAAATGATCAATTGCATTATCATATTACATTATTTGATCAACATTACTAGTCACTTGCGCTTTGACTTTTGCAGTTGTAATTCTTTCTTCATAATAATGATGAAAATAGTTCTTGAACTCTTTTCTGTACTTGTTGTAATAAAAATAAGAATCATTCTTATTTGCATTTCAATCTTAATACAAATTCAGCTTTTGAGTAGAATCTAAAATCATAGCAAGATTGTATATTAGTTCATCTTTGCTCTTCATTTTGAAATAGTACTTTGCAAGCTTGTTAAAAGTTAGTTTGCAAGCTTGAAGAATAAGTGCTTGTGAAGTACATGCATTATTACGTACTATCATCTTAATAACATTGAGATGATTGAAAAAAGCATCAAACATTCAAATTTTAAATGTATATCAACATTGATGATTCTAAATATAATCAAAGTTAGCTCGTAGAAAGAATTTAACATGTTATCAACAAGTAATACTAATGATCATTCATTCTTCTTTAATCAAATAGCTTGAATCTTCGCATCTATCAAGAATTTCTCAATTCATGTATTAATCATGTCACGCAGTTGATATGCATGTCAAAGCATCAAATAAATAAAGTTTCAATGAATGTAAATATCTTGTATTAATTTTCAAGATCTTGTTACTTGCAACTTTAAAAAACAAAGCTTTCATTGAGAAAAACTGTTGATAGCAATAGTAATAATGTGAATCTGTTTCATTAATTAGTAAATGCATTATTTTTTGCATTATCATCTTGATAAATATCTTCTTGACAACAATGCAAAAATCATTACTTGTGATTACATTCTTAACTTGATCATCATTCAATGACACAGCAAAATTATCATTCAAAGTCTTTGATTCAATAGCTTTAATAAACTTTTGAGTCATTAGATTAATGATATGAATCATACAAGAAATTGAGTTTTATGCTTTATTTCATGAAATGTCACGTTGATTGAGCGCTTTTTCAAGCTTCTTTTTTAAAGTATCATTATTGCTTGTATTATCAGTAATAACATCAAAAAGCTTGTTCTTAATATTGTATATATTCAAAATCTTGAACAGCTTTTGCATCAAATGATGATCAGTATGCTCAACTTCAAGAGATGTAAATTCAATGAAATGTTCATGATATTGAAATGCAGCATTCCTTCAATATATCAAGACTTTCAAATAAGCGACTTTTTGAGAATTAAATCATGCATTCAATGTAATAAAAAAACGTCGTGACTTTTTTAAATTTTGCTTTATCTTTGTATGAATTTCATCATATTTTGAGAAAATCATGTTTAATAATTTAGTGCAATGCATAAAAGTAATCTTTGAATGAAGCATTTGTAATAATTGTTGAAAATGCTCATTTTCAATGATTCAAAAAAACAAATTTAATGCAATGAAGATTTGACATAATATCTTTTCTCAATTTTGTTGATTGAATTGAAATGATAAGTTGATATGACTTTTCTTTTATAAATATGTTAACTTTGCATTATTTATTTGCATTATCATATTGAACTTACATGATTGAAATTTATCTTAAGCTGTGAAAGAGAGTTGAGTCATTTTCGTTTCATGCAAGCATTTGTCTTAAGATGCTTAATCATATTGATTGTACTAGATTCATCAATAACTGTAGAATGATCTAGAATTTTAAGACAATTCTTGCATGAAATCTTAGAATATTCTTTCAATGTCAAGATCATTTAAATAAACTAATTTCAGATGTTGAATTGTTTATTTACTTTGATCTTCTTAGTTCAAAGTGAATTATCTATCTTTTTTTGAGTCTTGTTGATAACACTTTCATCATTAAACATTTATAATCATTATTGTTGAAATTGAGCATTAATATCAAAACTTCACTCAATGTACTGATTATTCTCTCTTAATATTAAAAGAGAAGTATTGCAATGAATTTTATTCATTACTTCTTAAAGAGTTCATTTCTTTTCAATGAAAATCTGATTAATATTTCATGAATCTTGACTTGCAAAGTCATTAGAATGAAGACTATTGAAAGTAAATAAATGAATGATTAAGAAATTAAATTCTTTCTCAATCAAAGATCTTGATAATTCATATATTTTATCAGAATCAGACATTTTGCAATGTATTTTATTAATAATACAACAAGATAATGCAAACAATGAGAAAATAATAATGAAGAAATGAGAAATAGTTTTCTTTGTTGCACGTAAATCTTTCAAATATAATGACATAATAAATTCAAAAATAGTAAATCTTGACATTTGATATCATTTTCAATTGCTTAATAAGTTAAGTCGAGAATTTGAATTCTGACTCAACTTGAGATTAATATCAAGTTGAATCATGAAATTAATATTAAGTATTTAAGTTGAATCATAAGATTGATATTGAGTATTCAAGTGAGTCAGAAAGTAAATATGAAAACTCAACTTGATGATCAGTTTAAAGATAAAATATATCAAGAATTTTATATTCATGAAGATATGTTAAATTACTAATGTATCAACATCAACGTTATACTAGTTTATGATAGTTTAACATAATTTATGTTAAATTAACTTAAAATGCATGCTTGTAACATTATTCTCTCTCTTCATTAAACAATATTTTCATGACTTCAATTTGTTTCTATCTTAATTTATTAAAATATTATTCATGAAAGTTATTTATAACTTTTAAGCATTCTTTGAATTCACTTTCATTAATGTTGTATTAATAATAATAATAAATTCATACACTTTTGTGACATCAATTAGATCAACTTATAAGAAACTTTATGTTATTTGTATCAAGTGAACAAAATTCTCTGAGATAGAAAATCACTTGCAGTCTATACAATTGCTTCATGCAGTCGAAACAGTGAGTTTTGAGACTATGTATCAAATTTGTTCGCGTTGATTGCATGTTAAAGAATGAGTATTTTAATCACTTTAAATTGCTTCAAGAGTTTCGTTTTCATCATCATCTTTGCTACTGCTTTAAGACTCTTCGTGATGATGATGATTATTCAATAGTTCAAAAAGTCAGCATCTTGTAACATTCTTGATCGCAGATGCAATCAGTTTGAGCAGTGCATGAGTACATACTTCGTTGTTTGATGATTTTATTTGCAGTCACATCGCAAGCTATTCATGTCTGAAATGTTTTTAAAGTGCAGATAAGTATTCAGATCTATGCATTTAATTCTGATATGCATTGCAAGAGTGCTTTTTGCTTTCTGAAAATTATCACGCATCTTTATCATCTTATTGCTCAGATGAAATCTTTGTGCTGAGATTATGTTGATATTTGCAACGCGTTCTCTGTACTTTTCTCATCATTGATTTCATTAATCTTTGTGATACTGCGTTATTGCGATGCTATCGCTTGTTGAAATCATTGTGAAGAAGAAAATGCATCGTTTGCATCTCGACTGTATCTTCGCATCTTCTTGAATGAAAACATTTAGAAGTACTATTTTCTTGATGATGAGTAAGTGAGAAATGACGTGATTAACTTTCGTCAAATGAGTGCATATTAGTTCGCATGCTTGTCTGATCTCTTATGTTCAATCATTGATTCAACTGTGTAACGTGATTTTGTTCTATAGCATGTTCAAATGAACATATAGCGAGCTTGTGTATGTTTCTGTCTTTGAAGTTTCGATGCTTACTCTTTTGAACACTTCTGCTACGTGACACAAAATCTGATTCTGAAGTGTTTCTAGTCTGCATTCTTTGTTCAACAGTTCATCTTTTTTGTCGCGCTGATATCAGATTGATGCTTTGAATGTAATTTCTGATCTTACTACTGTTGAGTATACTTGTCTCACTTTTGTAAAGATAACTTCTCATGTGAAGACTTCAAGATAACTAAGTGTCAGCATTCTTGTGACGTGATTTGTCTTTATTTGTCGAAGATGCGTGTTTCATTGCAGTTTTATGTTCAGTTGCATCTTTATAATTTGTACGTCTGATTTTGATTTGATAACTGAGTTTTCTATTTATATGCTAGTCATCATGTCGAATCTCTTCGATTTTCTAGTGAAATGTGTAAGCTCATACTTTTCTGATGCGAACGTTGCATCATGAGTGCAAGCTCATTTCACGCAGACGTCATGTGCTTTGCTCAATGTTCTGCAGATTTCTTCAGTGAATCTGTTGTAAACTAGAATGTTAATATTATTTATGAAGTCAAGCACTTCGATTTTAATTTTCAATGCTTCGCATTTTTTGATTAAACTTGCGTTGAAGAATAGAAAGAGAATCGATGAAATGAAAAATCTCTGCGATATGTCTGCGTTTATCTTACGCATGTTGCTCATTTGTTCATTGAATATTAGAAACGTCTTTCGATTCTTTAGAAAGCTGCATGTTCATTTGATTATGTAGCTCAACGTTCTTTTCATTTTCAGCATATGCAGAAGTCTGATGTGTGAAACTTGATTGAATGCTTCAACGATGTCTAAGCTTAGCATGAAGATCACATATTTGATTTCACAGTTTCACACTGTGTGAACTTGATTTATTAGTAAATCTAACGTCAAGATCATGAATCACTTGCATCTCGCTCTCATTTGAGCATTTGATAGCATGTGATGAGTCTCGACTATGTCACTCAGTCTATCTCATATGAATAATGATAGACAGCTCTGACTATCATTGTTTTTGAAGAGAAAATTAAGCGAGAACTTGGAAACAGAAAACTGACTATCATTGTTTTCGAAGGCAGACTACCATTTAACTTCCTGGGTCGATTTTCTTCAAAATTCCAGGTCTTATTCGTTTCAGTCAGCTGTATCCACGAACATAATATCGAACTCAACGGCAACAAACTGCATTTTTAGAAAAATGTTGAACATTGAGATTTTAGAGAATTTTGCTAGCGCGGATCAGTTTGAACATCAAAACCATCAATTTCTCCCGCCCGGATTGATCTCTGCGCGCTGACTACCTCACATACTTTGGGGGGCATGATTGTAGCTCTGAATCTGCTGAGTTCAATGCTTCAAATAATA
>JAABUI010000149.1_pt1 | contig 98425 bp, 89 predicted proteins | sample 5559111 | NCBI WGS metagenome assembly JAABUI01 (sample SAMN10711870, study PRJNA513365) | rock metagenome | isolation source: Antarctica rocks | place: Antarctica: Victoria Land, Buttleship Promontory | reverse complement strand
AACCGGAGAACAAGCAGAAGATCGACAATGCCGTGGCCAAGGGCAAGCAATTTGCCGCCAAACCGGAGAATCGGCAGCGCATCGAGCAGATCCGGAACAAGCTCAACGGCAAGGACGGTAGAGGCGGCCCGGGCACCACTCCCGGTACCCGCTGACCCGGCCCGGTCGTCGAATTCGGGCAAATGACGGTGCTGCGGCGCCGCCGAACCCCCATGGGGCCGGGTTCGGCAGGTGCCCGTCGGTTCAGTCGAGGAAGATGTCCGGCACCAATTGGTCCGCAGCACCCTCGGAGTAGCCGGACAGATCGGTGACTCCGACGGTTGCCAGCACCTCGTCGTCGATCAACGCCTGCCCGGTCGTCGCGCAATCGGTGGTGGTGAGCACCACGTGCGCGGCGTCGGCGACGATCTCTGGGCTCCGGGAGCGCGCCATGCTGTCCTCGCCCCCCAGCAGATTCTGTACCGCCGCAGTGGCGATGATGGTTCGCGGCCACAGCACGTTCGACGCGATGCCCTGCCCGGCGAGCTCGGTGGCCCAGCCCAGGGTCAGCAAGCTCATCCCGTACTTGCTCAACGTGTAGGCGGGATGTGCCCCCAGCCATTTCGGGTCCAGGTTCAATGGCGGTGACAGCGTCAGAATGTGCGGGTTCGTGGCCTTGGCCAGGTGCGGGATGCAGTACTTGGTCAGCAGGAAGGTGCCGCGGACGTTGATCTGCTGCATCAGGTCGAACCGCTTCATCGGCAGGTCGACGGTGCCGGAGAGGTTGATGGCGCTGGCGTTGTTCACCACGATGTCGATCCCGCCGAACTCGGCGAAAGCCTGCTCCACCACCCGCTGGACGTCCTCTTCCCTGCGGACGTCACCCACCACAGGCAGGGCCTGCCCACCGGCGGCGCGGATGTCTTCGGCCGCGGAGTACACGGTGCCCGGCAGACGCGAGTCGGGCTCGGCGGTCTTGGCCATCAACGCGATGTTGGCTCCGTCGCGGGCGGCACGCAGCGCAATGGCCAGGCCGATCCCCCGGCTTCCGCCGGACATGACGATCGTGCGGCCCGCCAGCGATCTCTGCTCGTCCGCCATGGTCCATCTCCTCAGCTCGTCAGGGGAACGTCTGGAGAAAAGGTATCCCGTGGCCGCCCGACACTAGGGTGGCACCCATGACCTCTGCCACAGCTTCGTCGCAACCCCGCGCTCAGATCGGTGTCACCGGACTCGCCGTGATGGGCTCCAACCTGGCGCGCAACCTCGCCCGCCATGGACACACGGTGGCGGTGCACAACCGGAGTACCGCGAAGATCGACACCCTGCTCACCGAGCACGGCGACGAAGGCGACTTTGTGCGGGCGGACAGCCTGGAAGATCTGATCGGCGCTCTGGAGAAGCCGCGGCGGGTCCTCATCATGGTCAAGGCCGGCGACCCGACGGACGCCGTGATCAGCGATCTCGCGGCGCTGATGGAACCGGGCGACATCATCATCGACGGCGGTAACGCCCTTTACACCGACACCCGCAGGCGGGAAGCCGAGATGCGGGAGTTGGATCTGCACTTCGTGGGCGCCGGGGTCTCCGGCGGCGAAGAGGGCGCGTTGAACGGGCCGTCGATCATGCCCGGCGGCTCGAAAGAGGCCTACGAGGCGCTCGGGCCGCTGTTGGAGTCGATCGCCGCGCACGTCGACGGCACGCCGTGCTGCACCCACGTCGGGCCGGACGGTGCAGGACACTTCGTGAAGATGGTGCACAACGGCATCGAGTACGCCGACATGCAGCTCATCGGTGAGGCCTACGACCTGCTCCGCAAGGCGCTGGGCAAGACGCCCGCCGAGATCGCCGACGTCTTTCGGCAGTGGAATACCGGGGACCTGGACAGCTACCTCGTGGAGATCACCGCCGAGGTGCTCGCGCACACCGACGAGCAGACCGGCAAGCCGTTCGTCGACGTGGTGATCGACGCCGCCGAGCAGAAGGGCACCGGTCGGTGGACGGTGAAGTCGGCGCTGGACCTCGGGGTGCCGGTCAGTGGCATCGCCGAGGCCGTGTTCGCCCGGGCGCTGTCCGGGCACACCGAACAACGCGAGGCCGCACGTGGTCTCACCTCGGGCAGCCTCACGTGGAGCACCGACGATGTCGAGCAGCTCACCGAAGACATTCGCCAGGCTTTGTACGCCTCCAAGGTCGTCGCCTACGCGCAGGGATTCGACCAGATCGTCGCGGGCAGCGTGGAGTACGACTGGGACGTTGATTTAGCCGCCATGGCCACCATCTGGCGCGGCGGCTGCATCATCCGTGCTGCCTTCCTCGACCGCATCCGCGAGGCGTACGAGGAGAACACCGACCCGCGCTCCCTTATCCTGGCGCCCTTCTTCCGGGAAGCCGTGGAGAACGCCCAGGACAGCTGGCGCCGGGTCGTGGCCGGTGCCGTCACCGCGGGCATCCCCGTGCCCGGATTCTCTGCGGCACTGGCCTACTACGACGGTCTGCGTGCCGAACGGCTCCCTGCTGCGCTCACCCAGGCGCTACGTGACTACTTCGGAGCACACAGCTACCGACGCGTGGGCGCCGAGGGCAACTTCCACACCCTCTGGGGCGCCGAGCGCAACGAGGTATCCGTGTAGCACAGCGCTGGTATTACCGTTGATGCACGCCTGACCAGTTTGTTACCGTCAAAACATGACTGTTCTGGAGGGAATAAACCGCCGGCGCGGAAGGCTGGCGGTGGGCAACAGGCCTGGTGGTGTTGACGGCGGTGGCCGGCTGCGGCGGGGGCCAGACGTCGGCCGCCGAGGCACCCCCGCCCACCACTGTGGTCGCATCCTCGTCGCCGAGCCCCTCACCTACCCCGTCCACCGCGACCGAGCAGGCAAGCACCCAACCGACGTCGAAAGCCTCCACCACGGCTGCGTCCTCGACCACCGAGCCCCCGACCACCGAGCCCTCGACCACCAAGCCCTCGACCATTGCCCCGGCACCGTCGTGTGGGGTGCGCAAGTCGGCCCCGGAGATCTCCGCCGCCGCCGCGCGGCTGCCGCGCGTTCCGGGTATCGACGCCGGTTGGAACCCAACGCCTTTAGAGAGCAACTACGATCCGTGCGCAACACTGTCGACAGCGCTGGTGACCATTCAAGGTGCGACCGGCAGCTCGCCCATTCAGGCGCTGATGTTTCACCAGGGCAAGTACTTGGGCACCGGGACGACCAAGGCGTACGGGTTCACCTCGCTCAACACGGCCAAGACGACCAGCGATACGGTCGTGCTGGATTACCAGACCGGTAAGAGCTGCACCGGGTGTTCTGACGGTATTACCACCTCGGTGCGTTATCACTGGGACGGTGATCGCGTCGTGATGTTGGACCAACCCCCGCAATAACGGGTCGCCGCAACCCCCACGCCGCGCCGCTCGCTCACTGCGCACTCTCCTTGCTCAATACCTCGCCGCGGAAGAACGCCGGACGGGCGCGGGCCATCCACACCATCACTGGCAGCCCCAGCAGCAACGAACCGACGCCGATGAGGAACACACCCCCAATCTGCCAGTGCGGTGCAAACGGCAGGCTCCACGAGGTGAATCCGGCATCGGGCGCCCACACCGTCACCGCGGTCCAGCCGACCGCGCCGAACAGCAGCACCCCACCGAGGCTGGGCAGCACGCCGCGCACCAAGAGATGCCGGGGGCTCGTCAGCAGGGTTCGGCGGAACAACCAGGTGCAGGCGAAGCCGGTGAGGCCGTAGTAGAAGCCGACGGAGATGCCGATGGCCGTCACCGCGTCGCTGATCACGGCTCCGCCGGAGACGAAGTTGAACGCCACATAGACGGCGGCCGAGACCACCCCCATGGCGACGGTGGATGTCGTCGGCGTCAAGTAGCGGGGGTGCGCCTTGGCGAAGTGATCCGGCAACGCCTTGAACACCGCCATGGCGAACGTGGTGCGCGCGGTCGGCAGAATCGTGGTCTGGGTGGAAGCCGCCGCCGAGGTCAGCACCATCAGCAGCAACAGGTGGGTGAGCAAGGTACCGACCCAGCCCGAACCGAACACCGCGGTGCCCACGGCGGAGAGGACATCGCTGACGTTCGCCGGGTTGGCCAGCCCGATTCCGGACGCTCCCACTCCGGCAAAGGCCTGAGCCGCCACCGTCAGCAAGGCGTATAGGCCCACCAGCAGCACGGTGGACAGCACCGCCGCAAGTCCGGGAATGCGATTGCTGTCCCGGGTCTCCTCGTTGACGGACACACTGGAGTCCCAACCCCAGTAGATGAACACCATCAGCAGGGTCGCCTGCACAAAGGACGACGGCGAACCGATCTCCGCCGGATTGAACCAACTCCAGGACGGCTTCAGTGCTCCCGCAGGCGCGCCGCCGGAGTACACCCTGACCAAGGCGACTGCGGCAAAGGCCATCAGCATCACCACCTCGACGGACAGCAGCACGCGTTGGACCCGGGCGGAGACGTCGAGGCCCCGGACGCACAGCCAGGTCATCACCGCGATGAAGCCAAGCCCCACGGCCAGCACCGCGCCGCTGGTGGCGTTGTGGCCGATACCGTCGGCACCCAGAAACAGGAAGGTGTACTGCCCGGCGATCTGGGCCAGGCTGGCCATCACCAGGACGTCGGCGGCCACGATCGCCCAGCCGCCCATCCAGCCGGTGCGGGGACCGAATGCTCTCGCGGCCCAGGTGAATGTGGTCCCACAATCCGGGTCGAGCGCGTTGAGCTCACGGTAACCCAGCGCCGTGCACAATATGGGCAGGAAGGCGAGCACCACGATCACCGGTGCCTGCGCGCCGACCGCCAACACCACCAGTCCGAGTGTCGCCGCCAGACTGTAGGCGGGAGCGGTGGAGGCAACAGCGATCACCACGCTGGACGTCAATCCCAGCGTTCCGACGGGCAGCCCCTTGTGCGGGATCTGCGTGGTGGAGCGCATCGCCGCACGCTCGACCATCGCCACCTCGCCTTCGATCGCCACGGTCCGGCGCCCTCGTGTATGCCGGCCACGAGCAGCCTTTCACGCAGGCGCAGGCACCGCTGCCGGACGGCCCATCGCGTCGGCACGGCGTCGCTCTCGAGAGGTAGGTGGGTTGGGGCGCCGGGGCGGCTCTGCGCATGCCCGCAGGCCGGTAGAGGTGCGTCCGCAAACACAGTGCCTACGGGAGGCCCAGGCGTGAGCAGCCTCTCACGTCGGCCGTGTCCGCCCGACGGACCTGTAGTGTTCAGCCAAGGCAAGTAGCCGTTCTGGTTCTCGCCTTCACCGAACCATCCCGCTGCACCGGCCTCACTGGCCGCCGCGCGACGTCCTCGTGACTGTCCACGCCTTGCGTGTGCCACCGGGACGTAACCACGTACCGGAGGTACACCCTTGTCTGCACCCACATCTCGCCAGTCGCCTTCCCGACGGCGCGGCGGTCGTCGCCCCGCAGGCGCCCCCCGAGTTGCCGTAGAGTCCGCGGTCCCCACGCGAGAGGTCGTCGTGGCGGAGGGGAACGAAACCGCCCGCGCGGACGCCACATTCGCGGACATCGGGCTGCCCGAACCGCTGGTTGTCGCTCTGCTGGCCGAGGGCAAGGTCGCCCCGTTCGCCATCCAGACGGTGACCATCCCGGACTCCCTGGCCGGTCGCGACGTGCTCGGCCGCGCCCAGACCGGCTCGGGCAAGACCCTGGCCTTCGGGCTGCCCATGCTGACCAAGCTCGCCGGCGCCAAGAGTTTGCCCAAACGTCCGCGCGGCTTGGTGCTGGTACCCACCCGTGAGCTCGCCTCCCAGGTCAGTGACGAACTCGCACCGTTGGCCACGGCACTGGGGCTCCGCGTCGGCACCGTGGTCGGCGGCGTGTCCATGGGCCGCCAGATCGAGCAGCTGAGCCGCGGCATCGACCTGCTGGTCGCCACCCCCGGCCGCCTGGCCGACCACCTACAGCAACGCACGGCCGACCTCGGCGACGTGATGATCACCACCCTGGACGAGGCCGACCACATGGCGGACATGGGCTTTCTGCCCCAGGTGACCAAGCTGCTGGACAAGACGCCGAAGGGGCAGCGCCTGCTGTTCTCGGCGACTTTGGACGGCGAGGTCGACAAGATCGTCAAGCGGTACATGACCAGCCCGGTCACCCACTCGACCGCGCCGTCCTCGGCCAGTGTGACCACCATGGAGCATCACCTGCTGATGATCCACCCGGACGACAAGAAGAACGTCGTCGCCCATGTGGCCGCGCGTGAGGGTCGCACCATCATGTTCGTGCGCACCAAGCACGGCGTCGACCGGCTGGCCAAGCAGCTGCGCGCCACCGGGGCGATGACGGGCGCGCTGCACGGCGGTAAGGCGCAGAACAACCGCACCCGCACCCTGGATGCCTTCAAGAACGGCGCCACCCCTGTGCTGGTCGCCACCGACGTGGCGGCTCGCGGCATTCACGTGGACGACGTCAGCCTTGTTGTGCACGTCGACCCGCCCGCCGACCCCAAGGACTACCTGCACCGCGCCGGGCGCACCGCCCGCGCCGGTGACCAGGGCATCGTCGTCACGCTGGTGACCCACCCGGAGCGGCGCGACGTGGAGACCATGACCCGCAAGGCCGGGGTGAAGGCGATCAGCACCACGGTGCGCGCAGGCGACACGGAGCTCGCTCGGATCACCGGCGCTCGGACCCCCAGCGGTACCCCGGTGATGGCTCCGGCACCCGCACAACCGCAGGTCAGCCGCGGCGCAGGGCGGCGCGGCGGGGTCGGAGGAGGCAGCGTGGGACACGGTCGCAACGCAGCTCAGGGTGCACGCCGTGGCGGTCAACGCCGCACGCAGGGTCGCTGAAGCTGCGCAGCAAGCCTGCACCGCCGCTTGCACCCGGCTCCGGACTTGGCCTCGCGGGCTACCGTGCACAGTGTCCCGCAGGCGTACCCCACCACCGGGTGCACAAGTACGCACTCACCTGAAGAGGGCAGCGTTACTCGAGGCGCCCGACGGGCAGCAAGGAAACTCTGATGGCTGACACGCTCGCTGGCACACTGCGGAAATTCGATGGCGTCCCACCGCCGTCGGCGGCGTTCCAGCGGGCCATGGCCGCTCGCCCTGATGACATGGCCCAGACGATCGCTCAGCTGTACCAACCGGTGCGTACCGAGGACGAGCTGGTAGAGGTTTTCAGCGCCGCGGCGCACCTGGCGGTCCGGTTTCTGCCCCAGGTCGACTGGTGCAGCATCACCACCCAACTCGACGGCAACCCCCTGACCGCTGCCCACACCGATGAGCGGGCCCTGGTCGTCGATGAACACCAGTACACCCTGGACGACGGTCCGTCCTTGCACGCGATGCGCACCCAAGAGCGGGTCGCCCTCAGCGACGCCGAGGTCAGTCAACGGTGGCCCGAGCTGGCCGCGGCCACCGAGGGCACCAACATTCGATCTTTCTTGGCTGCCCCGCTCTCCGGTGACCCCGCGCCGAAGGGGTCGCTCAACCTCTATGGGAGTGCCCCGCCCCGCACCGACGAGTACACGGAGGACTTCCTCACCGTGCTCGAGGAGTTCCTCAACCACGGACTCGCCGACTACGCCGTCGGCCACACCGCCGACCAGCAGGTGACCCAGCTCAAGGAGGGCATGCGCAACCGGGCGGTGATCGAGCAAGCCAAAGGGATCCTCATGGCCGTGCACCAGATCACTGCCGATCAGGCGTTCGCGATGCTGCGTACCCAGTCCCAACAGCACAACATCAAGCTCCGCGACGTCGCCGTGAGCTTCGTCCAGGCCCACACCGCCCACCCCGTCACCGACGTCACTGAGAAGGCCGGCACCGGAAGCTTCAGCGACTTCCACAGCGCGTTCGACCACTCCCCCATCGGGACGGCCATCACCGACGTCGACGGGCAGCTGCTGCTGGTCAACCGCGCGCTCGCGCAGCTGCTGCACTCCAGCACCACCGAGCTGGTCGGGAACACCCTCGAGGACCGCGTCGTGCCCGAGCGCCTCGAGGCCGCCAAGGCTGCCATTGACCATTTGCTCTCCGGTGGCGCGGCGATCACCCGCCGACGCACCCGGCTGCGCACAGCCGACGGCACCCCCGTTCCCGTCCTCAGCTCTGCCGCACTGGTCTACAACGGCGACCACAGCCCGTCCCACCTCGTGGTCCACTACGAAGACGCGACCCACGACCGACCCTGAACACGAGATAGGTGCGAGTTCGGTGGGCGGTGTAGTCGGCGCTCCTCCTGCGGGTGGTGCACCACCCGCAGCAGGCACCGCGGCCCTCCGGCTGTCACTTCTCAACCAGGACGGTCAGGACAGACTCTTCGCCAACTGGCGTCCACGGGCGAATTGATCATTCGAGCTCACGCGGCAGCCGTCACTCCACACTGGACTCCCGCTGCACCGAGGACAGCGGAATCAGCAACAACTCGCACGCGAGTCGCACGTCGAACTCTGGGCGTCCTGGTTCATCGCGGCGAGCATGCCGTTCAACTGCGGCCCCGGTGTCGGTGCATAGACGATCTTCGCGCCGCAGGCCTTGAACTTCTGCGCGAAGGGCACATAGTTGGGCTCACCGGTGTAGTTCAGGGTGACGCCGCAGTCCAACGTCTTGTAGCCGGCGGCCTGAGCGGTCGGCATCTGCTTCGCAATGGTCGCCTGGATGGCGGGAAGTGTCGCGTTCATGAAGCCGGCGCCGCTGGTGACGTCTGGGAACTGCTTGGCCATCTGGTACCAGCCGGACGCGGGCTGATAGTCGACCGGGTTGGGGATCGCCTGGTACATCATCGGGGCGTTCGCGAAGTCCGGGCCCACGGTGTAGGCGGGGACGGCGGGGAGCTTGCAGGCAATGCGGGTCTGCTCGGATCCCTCATCCCCGGCCCAACCCTCGCCGACGAGCATGAAATCGGACTTGCATGCCTTGGTCATGGCGGTGTTGACCTGCGTGATCGCGGCGTCATAGAAGTTGCCGTTGAGGGTGCGGCCATTGATGCCTCCCCTGTCGTTGCACCACTTGATCATCCCTTTGACCGCGTCGCCGATCTCCTTGTTCAAGCCCGGCTGCGAAGCGAAGCCTCGGTCGTCGCCATAGCCGATGCTGATCGAGCTGTCTGTTACGCCTTGGTCGGTGGCACCCTTGGCGTCGCCCTTGCCGCACGGCGACGTGAGTGTGCCGAAGTTCGCCGCACTCGCCGCACCGGTCGCGGCCGCATTGGCGCTGGTCGCCTGCCCGGGACCCGTGTCCGATCCGCTGCGGCTGCTGCTACAGGCGGGTACCGCAATCAGGAGCGCGAATACCGCGGCCCCCATGGTGATTGTTCTCCTGCGTTGCACGATCATGCTCCTTATTTCGGCGGGTCCTGGCGGGGCCAGCGAGTGGAAAACACTCGGGTGGCAGTCGATTGCGTTGGGTCTTCGGTCTCTGCCGTGAGCAGCCGGGGCCGGTAGCATGGGGGGCCGCGCCTTCCACGCTGGTGGGGCAAATCACACACCGCCACCCGCTGGGCCGCAGCATTGTTCCCGCTCAGTGAGACGCTGCACTCACACCAGATCTGGTGGGCCCGAGACGGCCGGTCAATCTCGGACTGGCACACCATTCCCTGCGTCGCGTGGGCGCAGATCGGCCGCCGAGGTTCGGGCGATCATCATGCTGCAAGCCAACCGCAGGTCGCCCTCGGCGTCGGCCATGGAAAGACGGCCGTTAAGGCTGGACTGCAGAATTCCACCCCAGGCTTGAAGCAGGACGCGCATCACGGCGAGGTCTTCCTCCGTCGGGCGGTCGATCCCTGCCACGGTGAGGAGCAGGTCGCGCATCGTGTTGTCGATCGTCGCGACATCGGTCACCGTGGCCGCATTCGCCACCGTGGCAGATTGCATCATCGTGTTGGTCAGGTGCGGACGGCTCAGCAGTGCACGGTTCGCACGGACCAGCACCTCAAACACTTGGTCCGCCGGGTCGGCAGACGTGGGTGCGCGCTCGGCCAGGGCCTGCCCCATGCGGGTGGTCTGATACGCCATGACGCCGACAAAGAGATGCGTCTTGGACGGGAAGTAACGGTAGAGAGTGCCGATGGCGACACCGGCCCGCTTCGCCACCTCGTGCATTTGGACATGGTCGAGGTCGCTCTCACTACCGAGTTGTTCAGCGGCCTGCAGAATGCGAAGTTGTCGCGCATGCTGATCGGGTGAGCTGGGCTCGGCCGCGCGCCGCCCTTCAGCGATACGCGCCACCTCAGCCCTCCCGATGCATGCTTACCGTTGCGGCGAGCATACGCAGCCCACTTCACTCGATGGTCAGTCGAGCACGGCGGGGGCTCGATTACCTGCCGCTCGCCGCTACCGGAACCCGATCGTGCTCAGCGGGTTGCGCGGAGCGGAGCTCCCGCTGCAGCTGCTCACCTTCGATGTCCACCTTCGGCAACGCCTTGTCCAGCCACCGCGGCAACCACCACGCGCGAGCTCCGAACAACGCCAATACCGCAGGCACCAAGGTCATTCGGACCACGAAGGCGTCGATGAGCACGCCGAGCGCGAGCGCGAATCCGATGGACTTGATGATTGGGTCGTCGGCGAGCACAAAGCCCGCGAACACCGAGATCATGATCAGGGCAGCGGCCGTCACCACGCGTGATCCGGCCCGAAAGCCGGAGCGGACCGCGGCCACGGCGTCGCTGCCATGGACGAACTCCTCCCGCATCCGGGAGACCAGGAACACCTCATAGTCCATGGCGAGCCCGAACAAGATGCCGACCAACAGCACCGGCAGGAAGCTGGTGATCGGACCGGGCGTACTGACGCCGATCACCCCGCCCAGCCAACCCCATTGGAAGACCGCGACCACGCAGCCCAACGATGCGCCCACGGTCAGCAGGAAGCCCACCGCAGCCTTGATCGGCACGACGATCGAGCGGAACACGAGCCCGAGCAGCAGCAGAGCAAGCCCCACGACCACGACCAGGAACAGCGGCAGCGCCGAGGACAGCCCCTCGGAGACGTCGATGGCCAGCGCCGTTGGTCCGGTGACCTGGACGCGCGCACCGCTCGCCTCCTCCAAATTCGGCGCTGCCTTGCGGATGGTCTGCACCAGCTCGGTTGTGCCCGCGGAGTCCGGTGCGCTCTTGGGTATCAGGGAGATGACGGCGAGGTCGCCGCTGGGTGCGGGACGCGGTGGGCTCACCACCGCGACATCGGGGCTCAACGTCTTCAGTTGGGCGGACATGGCATTCGCTGCCTGGTCGGCATCTTTGCCGGTGCCCGCGGTGTCGACCACGATGGTGAGCGGGCCGTTGACCCCCGCGCCGAGGTGCGCCGCCGTGAGGTCATAGGCCTGGCGTTGGGTCGTCTCCGGTGCGGCAGTTCCCGCACTGGGCAGACCCAAGCGCAGGCTCTGGATCGGCAGCGCCAACGCCGCAAGGCCCAGAATGCCGATCAACAGAATCGGCACCGGATTGCGCGTGACCAGGCCGACCCACCGCTGACCCATGGTCGTGGCCTCGGTCTCCCGACGCGCTGCGCGGGACCGTGGCTTGGGGACCAGACGCCTGCCCGCCACACCCAGCATCGCTGGAATAAGCGTCAGCGCCACCACAACGGTGACCAGCACGGTGCCCGCGGCGGCCAAACCCATCACGGTGAGAAAGGGAATGCCCACCACGGACAGCCCCGCGAGCGCAATGATTACGGTGAGGCCGGCGAACACCACTGCGCTGCCCGCAGTCCCCACCGCCAACGCCGCGGAATCCTCGGGGGCCATGCCCTTGGCGAGTTGGCTGCGGTGCCGGGACACGATGAACAACGCATAGTCGATGCCCACCGCAAGGCCGAGCATCAAGGCCAAGATCGGTGCGGTGGAGGACAACTTGACGACGCCGGACAATGCGGTGACCCCGGCGAGCCCGACTGCGACTCCGACGATGCCGGTCAGCAGCGGCATACCGGCAGCGGCCAGCGAGCCGAAGGTGATGATCAGGATGAGGAAGGCAACGAGGATGCCAATGCCTTCCGTCGCGGACACACCAACGCCGCCGCCGGAGACCAGCTCGCCACCGAACTCCACGGTCAGGCCGGTGGCCCGCCCTGGCGTCGCCGTGTCTTTCAGCGCGGTACGGTCGGCTTCGCCCAGCTCACCCGTCTTCACGTCGTAGCGCACCTGCGCGACCGCGAGGGATCCGTCCGGCGCCAGCGTCTCGGCGGTGGCCGTGGGTGTCTTGATCACCTGCGGAAGCTGCTGGCTCGCGTTGATCACCGCGCTGATGCCGGCCTGCATGGCGGGGTCGGTGACCTTCTGTCCCGCCGGGGGCGCAAAGACGATGCTGGCGCTCGACCCGCTCGCCGCCGGAAAGCGGGCACTGAGGGTGTCGATCGCTTGCTGCGACTCGGTCCCCGGCAGCGTGAACTTGTTGTCTGTCGGACCGCTGAACATGGCCGCCGCCGCGCCGACGATGGCGATCAGCACCACCCAGGCGGCAATGACGGAGTAGTGCCGACGGAATGCCCAACGACCGAGCCGGGCGAGCGTGGTGGCCACGTGTTCCTCCAGAACAGTTTTGGTTGGTCAGCTGGCGATAGTGCGCAAGGCGGCGGCCAGTAGCGCCGGACCGAGTTGGTCGTTGGGAACCTCAGGTAGAGCCATGGCTGTCTCGCACACACCGGCCAAGGCCACCCGTGCGGCGACCTGCTCCTGCAGCGGTGAGTCGGCCGCCAGGAACAGCGCAAGAACCTGGTCCGCGCACGCCGACAGCCGGATCATCGGCTCCGCCTGGTCCAAGCGCTGGCCGTGATGAAGCAGCAGGTAGGACTCGTGCTTGTGGTGCAGCACCAGGTCCACGAGCCCCGCCATCCGGTCTGCGCGTGGCTGTTTCTGCGCAACGGCGATGAAGTCCTGCAGACGGGCCAGCGGCTCCAGCAGCGCCTCGGCCAGCAGCGCATCCTTGGAGGAGAAGTGGTACAGCAGAGCTGATTTGGAGTAGCCGACGGCGGCAGCTATCTCGTTGAGCGTGGTCGCCTCATACCCGTTGGTGACGAACAGCTGCAGCGCGCATGCTCGGATTTCGGCCAGCACCTCGTGCTTGCTCGTGCGAGGCATGCGGCTCCCCTGCCGTGCAGTGCGTTTGCGTGGACCGCTTCACCGTACGGCCAGTACTGACCGCTTGGTCCGATACTGACCGTGAGGTCAGACACACCCGCCGGGCCGCGCCGGGTCACACGTCGGCGATCACCGAGAAGTCCTCACCACCACGGCCATCCTGCTGGGCTGATTCGAGCGCATCGTGGGCCGCCTGCACGGCGTGCAGCCCAAGGGTGCCGGACAGGATCAGCTCCATGTCCTTGTGCAACGCATCGGCGGTGAACTCGGCCGGTTCGAAGTCCCGCTCGGAGAGTTGCCGCTTCTTCGCAGCTACGGCCGGTGCCAGTATCGACCCGGCCAGCAACGACAGCGCGAGGTCGCGGTCCAAGCCCGCGTCGGACGCGAACTGCAGCGCCTCCGCCACCCCTTCCACGGCCACCGCCAAGGCCAGGTTCGCCACCAGCTTGCCCGCCGCCGCCTCGCGCTGAGTGCCGAACTTCCTGATCTTCGCGGGATCCCCCCACAGCAGCGCCAGCTCCCTGGCTGCGGCTACGTCGTCGGCTGCGCCGCCGAGGAGCACCCCGAGCTCGCCCCGTTCCGCAGGGACCATCGAGCCGAGCACCGGTCCGGCCACGTAGCGGAGGCCGTGCTCTCTGGCCGCGGCGGCGAACCTGTCGGCGTCATCAGGCCCCACAGTGGTGACGTCGAGCCATAAAGTCCCTTCCGGCAGGAGGTTTGGCCCGATCACCGTCTCCCGCACCGCAGGAGGGCCGAACAGCACGCTGACCACCGCATCGGCGCCCTGCACGGCGTCTTGCGCAGTGTCGGCGGCTCGCGCACCAGCTACCACGAGCGCGGCCGTGCGGTCCGAAGTGCGGTTCCACACCGTCAGCTCGTGACCGGCAGCAAGCAGGTGCCTGCCCAGCTGCGTACCCATCAAACCCGTTCCGAGCAGTGCGATTCGCACAGCTTGAGCTCCCTTCGTCGTGAACACATCCGTCGTTCGCCCCATTGTTCACGCCGACGCCTCCGCACGCGACAGCCCTCACTATTTCTATGGACGTCCTAGCATTAGTTACTCGGACGTCCTACTATTAACCGTATGTCTGATACCGCTGCACCCGCCTTACACGTCCCTGTCAACCCAGTGCGGTTCGTCACCGCCGCGAGCCTGTTCGACGGCCACGACGCCTCGATCAACATCATGCGGCGGGTGCTGCAGGTCCAAGGGGCGGAGGTCGTGCACCTGGGCCATGACCGCAGCGTGGAGGCGGTGGTGACGGCGGCGCTGCAGGAAGACGCGCAGGGGGTGGCCGTCTCGTCCTACCAGGGCGGGCACGTGGAGTACTTCAGCTACCTCGTAGAGCGTCTCCGCGAGGTAGGCGCGGGCCACGTGCAGGTGTTCGGCGGGGGCGGCGGTGTGATCGTGGCCGAGGAGATCGAGCTGTTGGCCAGTCGCGGGGTGACCATTTTTGCGCCCGAGGACGGCCAACGCCTGGGCCTGCCCGGCATGATCAACCAGTTGATCGCCCAGTGCGATGTCGACTTCACCGGCGACGGCCCCGACTTCGACGCTCTGCGCGCCGGTGACCCGGCCGCCTTGGCGCGCGCCATCACGGTGCTGGAGGCCGGCGCCTCCACCGAGCTGGCGCAGCAGGTCACGGTGGCTGCGACAGCTCGGACGGTGCCCGTGCTGGGCATCACCGGCACCGGCGGCTCCGGTAAGTCCTCCCTCACCGACGAGTTGCTGCGTCGACTGCGCCTGGACAACGAGGACAAGCTGCGGATCGCGGTGCTCGCGATCGACCCGACCCGTCGGCGCGGCGGCGGAGCCCTGCTCGGTGACCGGATCCGGATGAACGCCCTGGACTCGGGAGAGGGCGGGACGACGTTCTTCCGCTCCCTGGCCACCCGAACTGCCGGCGCCGAGGTCCCCGAGCACCTGTCCGACATCATCGCCGCCTGCAAGGCTGCTGGCTTCGACCTGGTGATCGTCGAGACCCCCGGGATCGGGCAGGGCGACGCGGCCATCGTGGAGTTCTGCGACACCTCGCTGTACGTGATGACCCCAGAGTTCGGTGCCGCATCCCAGCTGGAGAAGATCGACATGCTCGACTTCGCCGACGTGGTGGCCATCAACAAGTTCGAACGTCGCGGCGCGGAAGACGCCCGCCGCGACGTCGCCCGGCAGCTGGTCCGCAACCGGGAGGCCTTTAAGGCGTCCTGGGAGGACATGCCGGTGTTCGGCACCAGCGCCGCCCGCTTCAACGACGACGGCGTCACCGCGCTGTACCAGAAGTTGCGGGAGCTATTGGCCGTGCAGGGTGTGCCATTCGGCGCTGGGGTGCTTCCGCGGGTCGACGTGGTGGCCTCCTCCGGGCTCACCTCAGCGATTCCCGCGAACCGCGCGCGCTACCTGGCGGATATCACCGACGCCCTCCGCGGCTACCACGCCAGCACCGCCCGCAACGCCGAGCTGGCCCGCCGCCGCCAGCACCTGCGTACTGCTGCCGAGCTGCTCGACGGTGACGCCTCCCGCCAGGCCGAGGCACTGCGGGACGCCGCCGAGCTCGATCGTGAGGTGGCCACGCTGCTGCAAGCGTGGCCGGAGCGGGTGGCCGAGTACTCCGGCGAAGAGCTGGTGTACTCCGTGCGGGGCAAGGAGATTCACACGCCGCTACGCCGCCCCACACTGTCCGGCAACGCCGTGCCCCGGGTGGCGCTGCCCCGGACCCACGACGACGGCGAGCTGGTGAGCTTTTTGCGCCGGGAGAACCTGCCCGGCTACTTCCCGTTCACCGCGGGGGTGTTCCCGTTCAAGCGCCAGGGTGAGGCACCGGCGCGGATGTTCGCCGGGGAGGGCGACGCCTTCCGCACCAACCGGCGTTTCCAGTTGCTCTCCGCGGGCAACGAGGCCACCCGGCTGTCCACCGCCTTCGACTCGGTCACCCTCTACGGGCGCAACCCCGACCTTCGCCCGGACATCTACGGCAAGGTCGGCACCTCCGGGGTGTCCATCGCCACGCTGGAGGACATGAAGGTGCTCTACGGCGGTTTCGACCTCTGCTCCCCCACCACCTCGGTGTCCATGACCATCAACGGCCCGGCCCCGGCCATTCTCGCCATGTTCCTGAACACCGCCATCGACCAGCGCCTGGCCTGGTTCACCGCCGAAAACAACCGGGAGCCCTCCGATTCCGAGCGCGCCGACATTGCGGCGTGGGTGCTGGCCAACGTCCGCGGCACCGTGCAGGCCGACATCCTCAAGGAGGATCAGGGGCAGAACACCTGCATCTTCTCCACGGAGTTCGCGCTGCGCTGCATGGCCGACATCCAGCAGTACTTCATCGAGAACCAGGTGCGGAACTTCTACTCCGTGTCCATCTCCGGCTACCACATCGCGGAGGCCGGCGCGAACCCCATCAGCCAGCTGGCGTTCACGCTGGCCAACGGCTTCACCTACGTGGAGTCCTACTTGGCCCGCGGCATGGACATCGATGACTTCGCGCCGAACCTGTCGTTCTTCTTCTCCAACGGCTTGGACGCCGAGTACTCGGTGATCGGTCGGGTGGCGCGGCGCGTCTGGGCCGTGGCGATGCGCGAGCGCTACGGGGCGAGCGAGCGCTCGCAGAAGCTGAAGTACCACGTGCAGACCTCCGGTCGGTCGCTGCACGCGCAAGAGATGGACTTCAACGACATCCGGACCACCCTGCAGGCGCTGTGTGCGATCTACGACAACTGCAACAGCCTGCACACCAACGCCTTTGATGAGGCGGTGACGACGCCCAGCGATGCATCGGTGCGCCGGGCGCTGGCCATTCAGATGATCATCGACAAGGAATGGGGGTTGTCGGACAACGAGAACCCGCTGCAGGGTTCCTACGTCATCGATGAGCTCACCGACCTCGTGGAAGAAGCCGTGCTCACCGAGTTCGACCGGATCGCCGAGCGCGGTGGCGTCCTCGGCGCGATGGAGACGGGCTACCAGCGCGGCCGCATCCAGGACGAGTCGATGCTCTACGAGCACCGCAAGCATGACGGCTCGTTGCCCATCATTGGGGTCAATACGTTCGTCAAACCGAACAACGACGGCACCCCCACCAGCCCGGAGCTGGCCCGGGCCACCGAGGCGGAAAAGCAGTCCCAGCTGGACCGGCTCGCCGACTTCCACCACCGTCATCAGGGTGACGCGGAGTCGGCCATCGCGGCCCTGCAGGAGGCGGCGACCGGTGAAGGCAACGTCTTTGCTGCGTTGATGGAGGCGGTGCGGCATTGTTCGCTGGGCCAGATCAGCGACGCGTTCTTCCAGGTCGGCGGACAGTACCGGCGCAATGTCTGATCAACGCACGTCTGACCTCGACCCCGTCGAGGAGGCGCGTCGCCAGTGGATCGGGCACGGCTGGGGCGAGGTGGCCGACGGCATGGCCGCGGTCACGTCCGTGATGCGGGCGCAACAGATCATGCTGGCGCGCGTGGAAGAGGTGCTCAAACCGCTGGGCCTCACCTTTTCCCGGTACGAGTTGCTGATGCTGCTCACCTTCACCCGTAGCGGGGCGCTGCCGATGCACAAGGCCAGTGCCCGCCTGCAGGTGCACCCCACCAGCGTCACCAACGCCGTCGACCGTCTGGAAGCTGCCGGACTGGTGATGCGGGTGCCGCATCCCGGCGACGGCCGGGCCACACTCGTCGAGATCACCGCTCGAGGCCGAAAGCAGGCCGAGGTGGCCACCGAGAAGCTCAACGCCGAGGTGTTCGCCCGCCCGGGCCTGTCTCCGCGCCGGGTCGGCACGCTGGTGTCCGTGTTGACCGAACTGCGCCGCGACGCCGGGGATTTCGATTGAACGGTGCTACCGAGGCGAGCGGTACGGCGAAGGTGACGGACGAGCGGCACCTCCAGGACGGATCCGCCCACGATCCACCCGACGCAGGCCACCACGAACACCAACAGCACGCGGACGGTCCGCGCCAGCCGCGGCCGGGTCTCGAATGAGGCCTGCACCGCGCCGTCCACATTGTTGACCATCCCGTCGGTGATCAAGATCGGCCAGAGCCAGGTTGTCGAGCCATACGTTCGGTTGTGTCAGTCGCCCTATGCCGTAAAGTAGTTCATATGTTCGACTCCACGGCAGCATGGTTACGCGACACGATTCCGTCTCCCGCGACACTGTCGCCTGGCGAGTTGATCGATGCGATGGCGGATCTCGCTCGGGTGGAGTCGGCGGTCGCGGAACGAAAGTTGGCGGTGGTCGCCGCTCTCGCCGACGACAGGCTCGGCGAGCAGTGCGACGCGGAGCAGATTGGTCGCTGGGATGCTGATGGCCTGGAGATTGCCGAGTCCGAGGTCAGTGCCGCGTTGACCGTCGCCCGCCACCACGCCGGCAGGCTGATCAGCCTGGGCTTGAGCCTGCGGGACCGTCTGCCTCAGGTCCGCGCCGCCCTGGCCGCCGGACAGTTCGATGTGTACCGGGCCACCGTCATTGACACCGCCACCCGCAACGTCACCGACGAGCTCATCGCCGAGGTCGAACATCGCATCCTTGAGAAGGCCCTTGCCCCGGCCATCGTCGGTGGCACCGGGTTGACCGGTCGACGCCTGACAAACGTGTGCGCCCGCATCATCGCGGCCGTCGATCCCGCCGGAGTCCGCGAGCGCCGCCGCCAAGCACACCACGACCGCCACATCGGGATGTCCCCGGCCGAAGACGCCATGGTCACCCTGTTCGGATCCCGGCCCGCCGAGGACGGCCGCAAACTCGACACCCGCCTCCGCGAGCTCGCCAACTCGGCATGTCCCCGCGACCCGCGGACGTTTGATCAACGCAAAGCCGATGCGCTCGGCGCCCTCGTTGACGGACTGACCCACCTGCCCTGCACGTGTGGACGGGAGGACTGCGCACAACAACCAGGCGATGGCGCAGGCTGGGTGGCGCGCAAACCGTTGGTCCACGTCATCGTTCTGTCCTCCACGCTCAGCGGTGCGGACGAGGAACCCGGCTACCCTCGACGGGTACGGTCTTATCGACGCCGAGCACGCCCGTGACCTAGCCACCAACGGTAACCGTCAGCCCGTCCGCGTGCCCGACACCGCCACAGACGCCACCGGCCCTGCCGAGGAGGTGCCGCTGCCGTCATCGGCATACATCTACCGGCCCTCCGCGATCCTCGACACCTGGATCAGAATCCTCGGCGGCATGTGCCAATGGCTGCACTGCGACGCCCCTGTGTGGAACACCGACCTCGGTCACGACACCCTCTTCAACCACGGCGACCCCACCGCCGGAGGGAGGACCACCGCAGCCGGAATGAAACCGTATTGCCGCCACCACCGCCTCAAGCATTGCGGCGCATGGGCCGAACGCCATAACACCGACCGCAGCATCGACCTGCTCGCCCCCACCGGACACCACTACCGCACAAGCACCAGCGGCTACCTCGACCTCCTCGACATCAACCCGTCCCGCGTCATCGACCCCGACGACACCGTCACCCAACGCCGACGCACCCGCGCTGAGAACAAAGCCGCCAGCATCCGCGCCGAACGACGCCAGCGACAAGCTGAGATCGACCTCGCCAAGGTGCGCCCCCGCCGGCCACGCGAGCACGGTAGACAACCACCGCCCGAAGACGACTGCCCCTTCTGACGTGGCCCACCGGTACTGTTGCCGCACGTGCGCTTCCTCGACGATCAGCTTCCGCCCTACGACCTCACCTACGACGACGTCTTCCTGGTGCCGCGGCACACCGACGTGACCTCACGCTTCGACGTCGACCTGGCGACCGCAGACGGCTCGGGAACCACCATCCCCGTCGTCGTCGCGAACATGACGGCGGTCGCGGGCAAGCGAATGGCCGAGACCGTGGCCCGGCGTGGCGGACTTGTCGTGCTGCCGCAAGATCTCCCGCTCGAAGCGGTCGCCGACACGGTGAGGTTCGTCAAATCGCGACACCTCGTCGCGGACACACCACTGGTGCTCGCACCTGGAGACGCGGTGTCCGACGCCATCGCCCTGCTGCCCAAGCGGTCCCACGGCGCGGTCGTCGTCGTGGAGGCCGGGCGCCCGGTGGGGGTGGTGACCGAGGCAATGTGCGCGGGTGTGGATCGCTTCGCCCGGCTGTCCGACGTGGCCGAGACCAGCTTCGTCACCGCACTGGTGACTGCGAGCCCGCGCGAGGTGTTCGACACTCTGCACGCGGCCAACAGCGACCTCGCCGTCGTCGTCGACGAGCACGGGCAACTCACCGGCGTCCTGACCAGAACCGGTGCACTGCGAGCCGGCATATACCTCCCCGCAGTCGACAGCGACAACCGCCTGCGCGTGGCCGCAGCGGTCGGAGTCAATGGTGATGTCGCAGGCAAGAGCAGTGCCCTGGTCGCGGCCGGAGCGGACCTGCTGGTGCTGGACACCGCGCACGGACACCAGGAACGGATGTTCGAGGCGCTGCGGGCCGTCCGCGCTCTCGACCTCGGGGTACCGCTCGTGGCAGGCAACGTGGTCTCCGCCGAGGGCACCCACGACCTGCTCGATGCGGGCGCGGACATCGTCAAGGTCGGCGTCGGTCCCGGTGCGATGTGCACCACCCGGATGATGACCGGGGTGGGACGCCCGCAGTTCTCCGCCGTCGCCGAGTGTGCTGCGGCGGCCGCCGAGCGAGGTTGCCGCGTGTGGGCCGACGGCGGTGTCCGCCACCCCCGTGACGTCGCACTGGCCGTCGCGGCCGGGGCGTCCAACGCGATGATCGGCTCGTGGTTCGCCGGCACCTACGAGTCCCCCGGCGACCTGCAGCGCGACGAAAACGGCGTGGCCTACAAGGAGAGCTTCGGCATGGCCTCCAAGCGCGCCGTGGCCGCCAGGACCAGCGCGGACAGCGCCTTCGACCGAGCCCGCAAGGGCTTATTCGAGGAAGGTATCTCCAGCTCGCGGATCCGCCTGGACCCCGAACGCCCCGGCGTCGAAGACCTCATCGATCACATCTGCTCCGGGGTACGCAGCACCTGCACCTATGCCGGTGCACGGACGCTCGCAGAGCTGAGCGAGCGCGCCCTCCTCGGTGTCCAGTCCGCTGCCGGGTTCGCTGAGGGGCGCCCCCTGCCGTCCGGCTGGTAGGCGGCACGGCCGTTACGATGAGGCAAGCTCCTGGCCACCGGCCAGGCCGTTGAGAGGAAGGACCCAGGTGCCCGAGGGCGCGAGTACTGAGCCGGGAGCGCATCCCGGCGCACCACCACCGCGTTGGCGCCCACTTCCGTGACCATCGCCCTCACCATCCTCGGCCTGCTGGGCTTCCTGGCCCTCACCGCAGGCACCGCCGTCTTCGTCGCCGCCGAGTTCTCCCTGACTGCCCTCGAGCGCAGCACCGTCGACGAAGCCGCCCGCGAGGGCGACCGCCGCGCCAAGCAGGTGCAGCACGCCCATCGCACGTTGTCCTTCCAGCTCTCCGGTGCTCAGCTAGGCATCACCATCACCACACTGGTCACCGGGTACATCGCCGAGCCGGTGCTGGCCGGTCTGCTGCGGGCACCGCTGCGAGGTCTGGGGGCCAGCGAATCGGTGGCCGACGGGATATCCCTCGCTCTGGCGTTGCTCATTGCCACGTCGCTGTCCATGGTCTTCGGTGAACTCGTACCCAAAAACCTCGCCATTGCCCAGCCACTGCGCATCGCACGGGCCACCGCAGGCACCCAGGCTGCCTTCTCAGCAGTGTTCAAGGTGGTCATCAACGGGCTCAACGGTGCCGCCAACTGGGTGGTCCGCCACCTCGGGGTGGAACCCGCCGACGAGCTGCACTCGGCGCGCTCCACCCAGGAGCTGGGCTCGCTGGTGCGGACCTCCGCCCGTCAGGGCGCGCTGGACGCGGGCACGGCGGCGCTGCTGGATCGCTCCCTGCGGTTCGGACAGCGTTCCGCGGACGAGCTGATGACCCCGCGCGTCCGGATCGACACCTTGGCCGCCGACGACACCGTCGACGATCTGCTCGCCGCCGCGCGACGAACCGGGCATTCCCGCTTTCCGGTGGTCAACGGAGACCTTGACGACCCCCTCGGGGTGGTGCACGTCAAGCAGGCGTTCACAATTCTCGACGACCAGCGCCACAGCACCAGCCTCGACCGCATCGTGCGCCGCGTCCCCACCGTGCCTGCGACCCTGGACGGGGACGCGCTGATGGATCGCCTGCGTGGTGACGGGATGCAGGTCGCCCTCGTCGTCGACGAGTACGGCGGCACGGCAGGCATGGTGACCATGGAGGACCTCATCGAGGAGATACTCGGCGACGTCCGCGACGAGCACGACTCACTGGACCGCGACGTCCTGCCCACCGCGCAGGGCTGGGAGCTTTCCGGGCTGCTGCGCACCGACGAGGTGCTGGACGCGACCGGATTCAGCGCGCCCGAGGGCGAGTACGAGACCATCGGCGGACTGGTGCTTGCCGAGCTGGGTCGCATTCCGGTGGTCGGCGACGAGGTTCAGCTACGGCCGTGGCGAATCGGTGTCCGGCGGATGGACGGTATGCGGGTCGACATCGTCTCGCTCACGAAGTCGGACCCAGGGAAGTCGGACCCAGGAGAGTCGGACCCAGGAGAGTCGGACGCAGATGGCTGACGTCCTCGCCGTCGTGCTCGCACTGCTGCTGCTCGCGGGGAACGCCTTCTTCGTCGGGGCCGAGTTCGCGCTGGTCACGGCTCGCCGGGACCGCCTGGAAGCCTTGGCCGAGCAGGGCAAGCACCGCGCGCGCACCGTGATTGCCGCCGGTGAGCAACTGTCGCTCATGCTGGCCGGATCTCAGCTGGGCATCACCATCTGCTCCATCGCGCTGGGCCGCGTCGGAGAACCCGCGGTGGCGGACCTGCTGGAGCGCGTCCTCGATCCGCTCGGCGTCCCCGCCGCTGCGCTGCACCCGATCGCGTTCGCGGTATCGCTCACCGTCGTTGCCGTGCTGCACATCCTGCTCGGCGAGCTGGTACCCAAGAACATCGCCATCGCCGGTCCCGAGCGCATTGCGCTGCAGCTGGTGCCGCTGCATCTGGGCTTCGTGCGCGTGGCCCGGCCTCTCATCGCGGTGTACAACCTCGCCGCCAACAGCACACTGCGCATCTTCGGGGTGCACGCTGCCGACGAGCTGGACACGGCCTACAACACTCGTGAGCTGGCCGGAATGATCGCCGAGTCGCGCTCGGAGGGGCTGTTGGACGCCCAGGAGCACCGGCGACTGAACCAAGCCCTCACCACCGCGGGCCGCACGGTGGCCGATGTACTCATCCCCCTGGAGCAGCTCCGCACCCTGACCGCTGCGGACATGTCCCTAGGCGCGCTGGAGCAGGCAGTGAGCAGCACCGGCTACTCGCGTTATCCGGTCGCTGCCGCCGACGGCTCCCTGACCGGGTATTTGCACATCAAAGACGTGCTCGATTCGGTGCTCAACGACGACGCCGGGCCGGATACCGTCATCCCGGCGGCCAGGATTCGTGCGTTGCCGCCGGTGGCCTGCGCGCAACCGCTGGACGAGGCGCTGACCACGTTGCGTCGCGCCTCCAGCCACCTCGGACGCGCGGTGGACGGCAGAGGCGCCACCGTGGGGGTCATCGCCCTGGAGGACCTGGTGGAGGAATTCATCGGCACCGTCCGAGACGCCACCCACCGCGAATGATCCTGCACGAGCACGAGTGGTTGGCAGCGCGCGAGGCGCACCGAGCAACGGTGGACACCGTGGTGGCCCCGCACCGGGCGCGCCGGGAACGCGGTGAGTCGCATCCTGTCCTGGACTTCCTGTTTAGCTACTACAACCACCGCCCGGGCCGGCTGCGACATTGGCACCCCGGAGTCGGAACGACCCTGGCCGGTGACGCTGCCGCGGAGTACCTCGCCGTACGCGGGTACGTCCGCAACCGCGACGGGGTCACCGTGGGCGAGGAGGTGATGCGCCAGCGGGCGGACACCGTCGACTTCGTCCATTCGCTGCTACGGGCCACCGGCGAGCGACCGGCGCAGCTGGGCTGTTTCGGGTTGCACGAGTGGGCCATGGTCTACCGGGGCGGCCGCGACGCCTTGCGCCACGGCGATGTCGAGCTGCGACTGGGCCACCGGGGCACCGATGCAGTGGTCGAGAGCATGGAGCTGCGCTGCACCCATCACGACGCGTTCCGCTTCTTCACCCCGCAGGCGCGGCCCCGCAACGCGGTGCAGACCACCCGGGTCACCCAGCGCGAGCACGAGCAACCCGGTTGCTTGCACGCTGCGATGGATCTGTACAAGTGGTCGTTCAAGCTCGAGCCGTTGATCCCGTCTGACCTGTTGTTGCGTTGCTTCTCCTTGGCCCGGGACGCACGCGAGCTGGACATGCGGGCGAGCCCTTACGACCTGCGCGAACATGGCTACGAGCCGGTGGCCATCGAGACGGCGCGGGGTCGGGCGCAGTACGTGCGCGAACAGGCCGAGCTGTCGCGTCGGAGCGCGGCCTTGCGGCAGGAGTTGATCACCGTGTGCGAGCAGGCCGCGACATCGACGCCGCGTCCCAGTTCGGTGGCCGCGCGTCAGTAAGGTGGAGCGCAACCAGCAACGCTCCCCTGGAGGTTCGTCAGTGGCCCGCCACCGCGATAATGCATCTCGGCGTCGGGTCAGTCGCGGTCCTATCATCGTCGTCCTGGCGATGGTGATCGTCGCGTTAGCCGCATTTGGCTGGTTTCGCGTGCGGGACAAGGTCGACGCGCAGGGCAGCACGGCCGCGGCCAGCTGCGTCAGCGGTCCGTCCACGCTGTCCGTGGTCGCCGACGACGCCATCGCGCCCGCGCTCACCGAACTGGCGCAGCGATACACCGCCACCAAGACGGTCATCCGAGACCACTGCGTTCAGGTCGCTGTGCGCGTCGCGGGCGATCAGCAAGTATTGGCCGGGCTGCAAGGCAGCTGGGACAACGCCACCATGGGTGACCCGCCGGCGGCCTGGGTGCCGCAGGACAGCTCGTTGACGGCGCAGCTCGCGGCAGGCAAGCCGGCCACCATCACCGACAAGATCCGCTCGGTGGCCAGCAGCCCCCTTGTGCTGGCCGTCCCCCAACCCGCAGCACAGGCCGTGAGCGGCGTCAAGCTCAGCTGGGGTGATCTGGCGAAAGTCCAAGGGGCGCCGGACGGCTGGGCCCGCTTCGGCCAACCGAGCTGGGGAACGTCGACCATTGCGCTGCCCACCGGCAAGGACGGCAGCACGACGGCGACGCTGACCGTGGCGGCGGTGGCAGCAGGCGCGTCCGGAACGTCCCCCGTGACCCCGAGCGTGCTCGATGCCCCCCGGTGGTCAGCGCCCTGGACACCCTGCGACAAGGACCCGCGCAACAACCGTCGAGCACCAGTACCGCCCTGAGCGCCCTGCGCCAGCTCACCGTGGTCGCCGGAAGCCCATACCAGGCTCTCCCAGCCACCGAACAGCAGGTGTTCGCGAACGCCGGTCAAGCAGGCAGCACCCCGATTGCCGGAGTGCCGCTCACCGGGCCCACCCCGGTGGCAGACTATCCCTACGCGGGGATCAAAGCGGCGTGGGTGGACGACACGCAGAGCCGCGCTGCCGCCGCCTTCTCCGACTATCTCGCGCAGCCCGCGCAGCAGCAGCTACTCGGCGACAAGGGCTTCCATGCCGGCGATGCCGCACTCCCCCCGGCGTCGCCCACCGTGAGCTTCACTCCGGTGTCGACCAAGCTCGGTCCAGTCGACGCAGCCACCGGTGCGGCGGTCACCGCCCTGTTGGCCGCGCCCGCCGTGGCCCCGGCTCCGCCCACGAGCACCAGCACCAGCACCAGCACCGTGTTGCTCGACGTCTCCGAATCCATGTCCACCAGGGAGAACGGCACCACCCGACTGGATGCCACGACCAGTGCGCTGCACGCCCGCATCGGCGAGCTGCCCGGCGCGGCCGGGGTGGGGTTGTGGACGTTCTCCACCGACCTCAACGCCGGCCTGCCCTACCGGGTCGACGTGCCGACGGGCCCGCTGGCCGACAGTGGACGACGGCAGAATCTCACCACGGCGCTACCCGCGCTCACCCCGAAGACCGGCACCTCGCTCAACTTCTCCATCGGCGCTGCCTACTCCAGTGCTGTGCAGAACTACGCCGCCGGGCAGCCGAACTTGGTGCTGGTGATCACCGACGGACGCAACGACGGCCGCACGACCACCTCCGAGCTGCAGGCCACCATCGCCGAGGCGCAGGACCCTACGAAGCCGGTACGCATCGATGTGGTGGCCATCGGGTCGCAGCCCGACACCACCGCGTTACGGCAGCTGACAGACAAGACGGGCGGAAAGCTCGTGCAAACCGACGTCACCGGCGGGACCCCGCTGTCCGCGGCGTTCGCGCAGCTGTTGTCCTGAGTGCACGCTCAGCTGCTGAAGGCCTCGATCGGCGGACACGAGCACATCAGGTTGCGGTCACCGTAAGCACCGTCGATGCGGCGCACCGATGGCCATACCTTCGCCCGCGACATGCCGCCCGGGAACACGGCGGTGGCGCGGTCATAGGGGTGATCCCACTCCCCCACCAGACAGGCCGCGGTATGCGGGGCGCCGCGCAGCGGATTGTCGGTTGCCGGCCACTCCCCGGAGGCCACGCGGTCGATCTCGGCGCGGATGGCGATCATCGCGTCGCAGAACTCGTCGATCTCGGCGAGGTTCTCGCTCTCCGTTGGCTCCACCATCAACGTTCCGGCCACCGGAAAGCTCATGGTCGGCGCGTGGAACCCGTAGTCGGCCAGTCGTTTTGCCACATCGTCGACGGTGACGCCGCTCGACTTGGTCAGCGGGCGCAGGTCGAGGATGCACTCGTGCGCCACCATCGCGTGCTCACCGGTGTACAGCACTGGGAAGTGCTCGTCCAGGCGTCGAGCAGTGTAGTTCGCAGCAGCCACCGCCGTCAAGGTTGCGCGGCGCAACCCGTCCGGTCCCATCATCCGGACGTAGGCCCAGGAAATCGGCAGGATCGATGCCGAGCCCCACGGCGCCGCGGAAACCGCCCCTCCACCGCCGAGCTCAGGGGCCTCCGGGTGGCCCGGCAGGAACGGCGTGAGGTGCGACCGGACCCCGATCGGACCGATGCCGGGGCCACCGCCGCCGTGCGGGATGCAGAAGGTCTTGTGCAGGTTCAGGTGGCTCACATCGGCACCGAAGCGACCGGGCCGCGCCAGTCCGACCAGGGCGTTCAGGTTGGCGCCGTCGACGTAGACCTGCCCGCCCGCCGCGTGCACCAGCTCGCAGACCTCGCGGATCTGGTGCTCATACACCCCGTGGGTCGACGGGTACGTCACCATGATCGCGGCCAGGCCGTCGGCGTGCTGGTCAACTTTGGACTTCAGGTCGTCGGTGTCCACGTCGCCATCCGGGCGGCAGGCCACGACCACGACGCGCATCCCGGCCATCACCGCCGACGCGGCGTTGGTGCCGTGCGCCGAGGACGGGATCAAGCACACGTCCCGGCGGGTATCACCGCGGCTGTGGTGGTAGGCGCGAATGGCGAGCAGTCCGGCGTACTCGCCCTGGCTCCCGGCGTTGGGTTGCAGGCTCACCGCGTCGTAGCCGGTGATGGCGACCAGCCACTGCTCGAGATCCGACACGATCTGCAGCAGCCCCGACGCGTCGGACCGCGGCGCGAACGGGTGCAGTCCGGCGAACTCTGGCCAGGTGATCGGTTCCATCTCCGCCGTCGCATTGAGCTTCATGGTGCAGCTGCCCAACGGGATCATGCTGCGGTCCAAGGCAATGTCCTTGTCGGACAGGGTGCGCAGGTAGCGCAGCATCGAGGTCTCGGAATGGTGGCTGGTGAACGCAGGGTGGGTGAGGAACGCGGTGGAGCGCGCCAGCTCGGCGGGTAGCGCGTCGGGTGCGTGGGTCTCCAGTGCCTCGGGCACGCCGAAAGCGGCCCAGACCGTGCTGAGGTGCTCGGGTGTGGTGGCCTCGTCGCAGGCGATGCTCAGCTGGTCCGCGTCGACGAGGCGCAGGCTGATGCCCGCGGAGTGGGCGTTGGCGACGACCTCCGCCGCCCGCCCGGGTACCCGCGCCTGCACAGTGTCGAAGAACGCCCCGTGCACCACCTCCACGCCGCCGGCGCGCAGGCCGTCGGCCAGCACCGACGCGCAGCGGTGCACGCGTGCGGCGATGGTGCGCAGTCCTTCGGCACCGTGGTAGCTCGCGTACATCGCCGCGACCACGGCCAGCAGGACCTGGGCGGTGCAGATGTTGGAGGTAGCCTTCTCCCGGCGGATGTGCTGCTCGCGGGTCTGCAGGGCCAGCCGGTAGGCGGGTGCGCCGTCCGCGTCCACCGATACCCCGACCAGTCGTCCCGGCAGTTGGCGCGCCAACCCCTGCCGTACCGCGAGGTACCCGGCGTGCGGCCCGCCGAAACCCATCGGCACACCGAAGCGCTGCGAGGTGCCGAGGCAGGCGTCCGCACCCTGCTCGCCGGGCGGGGTCAGCAGGCACAGCGCGAGTAGGTCGGCAGCCACCGCCACCAGAGCACCGCGCTCGTGCGCAGCGGTGATCATCGCGGTGTGGTCGACCACGCGACCGGAGGCACCGGGCAGTTGCGCCAGCACTCCGAAGAACTCCCCGTCGGGTAACCCGCCCGCGGCGAGGTCGACCTCCACCAGCTCGATCCCCAGCGGCTCGGCCCTGGTGGCCAGCACCGCACGGGTCTGCGGTAAGACGTCCGCGTCGACCACGAACCGCGGCGAGCGGGACTTGCCTGCCCGGCGCAGCAAGGTCATCGCCTCCGCGGCGGCGGTCGCCTCGTCGAGCATGGAGGAGTTGGCCAACTCCATGCCCGTGAAGTCGGTGACCATGGTCTGATAGTTCAGCAGCGCCTCGAGTCGCCCCTGGCTGATCTCGGGCTGGTAGGGGGTGTACGCGGTGTACCACGCCGGGTTCTCCAGCACGTTGCGCGTGATGACGGCCGGGGTCAGCGTGTCGTAGTAGCCGAGACCGATCATCGACGTCGTGACGGTGTTCCGCTGGGCCAGCGCCCGAAGCTCGGCCAATACCTCGTGCTCGGACGCCGCGGCCGGCAGCACCTCGAGGCCGGCACCCCCCGCTTCGAGAATGCTGGCGGGCACCGCGGCGGTGGCCAGCTCATCTAGCGTGTCGACGCCGATGACCTCGAGCATGCGGGTGAGCTCCGTGGCCTCGGGACCGATGTGGCGGTCAGCGAAGGTACGGGAGGTCTGGGTCAGCGATGAGTGGTACACGGGGCCTCCGGCTGGTGAACAGCGACGTCAGTGGTCCCTCCCCCTCTGTCGCTGTGCCGATGGTCGGCCCTTCAGAGGCGTCGGAGCCCGCGCGGTCCTGGCTGCCTGAGAGATTGACGGGGAGGTGCTGCTCCTTCGGCGCCCGACCGCTGTGGCCAGCAGTCGGAACTCTCCCGCGCGACGTCGACGCAGCGGCTATTCTAGCCGGTCTTGCGACTCCCGCGCTCCTTGCGGCGTGAGGCGAGCTCGTCCTCGGGTGCAGACTCCACCTCGCCGCCGTCAGCCCGCTCGGCCGGGAAGTCGGCGATGGTGCCGCTGAGCTCGCGCATCGCGCCGCTCACCGCGATCCCGAACACGCCCTGGCCACCTTGAAGCAGGTCGACGACCTCCTCGGCAGAGGTGCACTCGTAGACCGTGGTGCCGTCGGAGAAAAGCGTGATCCGCGCGAGATCGGCGACACCACGGCGGCGCAGATGCTCCACGGCGACGCGAATGTTCTGCAGAGACACACCGGTGTCCAGCAGTCGCTTGACGACCTTGAGCACGAGGATGTCTTTGAACGAGTAGAGACGCTGGCTACCCGAACCCGCGGCGCCGCGGATCGAGGGCACAACGAGGGAGGTGCGCGCCCAGTAGTCGAGTTGACGGTAGGTGATGCCGGCGATCTGGCAGGCGATCGGCACCCGGTAACCAACCAGCTCATCGGGCAGCGTGTCATCGGGGAACAAGCCGGGCTGGACCTCGGTGTTGTGGCGAGCCCCAGTGTCGTACTGGCCCTGCAGGTACGGTCCATCAACCACGGACTAACTCCCTACTCGATCGCCCGGTCCGAGTCGCCACCGCGTGACGACGTCTTCCGAACAACGTCCGCTCAGCGGGGAACCCCACCGGTGTCATTCCCTGATGACGGTAGGTCCGCCGGACGGCACGGTCAATGCGACGCGCGGGAGGGCTGAACCTTCAGTAGAGGGTGCGACCGAAGCGAGACCGGCCGATCAGCCTTCGCCGGCACCGAAGTCTTCCGGCGAGACCGAGTCCAGAAACTCCTTGAACTTCTCCACCTCGTCCTCCTGCTCATCCGGGATGAGCAGGCCGGCCTCGGTGAGAACGGTCTCCGCAGCGTGGATGGGCACCCCGCTGCGCAAGGCCAGCGCAATCGAGTCCGACGGCCGGGCCGACACGTGCAGATCACCGTCGAAGACGAGCTCGGCGAAGTACGTCCCGTCCTGGATGTCGGTGATCCGCACCTGCTCGAGTTCACGCCCAAGAGCACCGATAACGTCCTTCATCAGGTCATGAGTCATCGGGCGCGCAGGCTTGACCCCCTGCTGCTCCAACGCGATGGCCGTCGCCTCGCCCTGGCCGATCCAGATCGGCAGGTAGCGGTCGCCCTCGGACTCACGGAGCAACAGGATCGGCTGGTTTGCCGGCAGCTCCACCCGGATACCGACGACGCGCATCTCGCCCACCGTGACCGCCTTTCCGAGGTGTCTTTTCCGACGTTGTCGACGCTACACGGCCAGGACCTGGCTCACCGTCCCAGCGCATCCCTGAGCGCCGACTTGACCAGCATCGAATGCATGGTCACCGAAAGGGCCGCGAGTTCACGCACCAGCTCGTCGGCCCGCGCGCTCGCGCCGGAGTCCCGCCCTCGCGCCACCGGCGACGCGATCTGGGCAACCAGCCCCGCCTCACGCTCGGCCGACGCACGAAAGGCCCGCAGATGACGCGGCTCCATGCCGAAGGCGGCCATCGACTGGGCGGCCCTGGCCAGCTCCACCGCATCCGGGTCGAAGAACCCCGCAGACCCCGCCCGCAACAGTCCGTGCTGCTGGAGCTCGGCCAACAGCTGGGGTTCGACCCCGGACTGGGCGAGCAGCTGCTCCCGCGTGAGCCGACGCTCGCGCTGCGGCAGAAAGTCGTCCGCGCTGACCGTTGACCCGGCGAGCGTCAGTGAGCGGGGCACCCGCGGCATCGATAACACGGCCAGCGGCTCCATCCCCCGATCAAGAGCGTCGAGCTGCTCTTTGATCACCTTCAGCGGTAGGTAGTGGTCGCGCTGAGCGGCGAGCACAAACCGCAACCGCTCGCAGTCGGCACCAGAGAACTGGCGGTACCCCGCCGGAGTGCGCTGCGGGGTCACCAGCCCCTCGGCCTCCAAAAAGCGGATCTTCGAGATGGTGACGTCGGGGAAGTCCGGTCGAAGCTGGTCCAGTACCGCTCCAATCGAGACACCTCCACGCGGTGAGTGGCCGGCTGCGGTCACTGTCCGTCTGCACCCGCTGACCGGTCAGCGTCGGCGGACTGGCGCGGGCCCGCCAGGAAAACCAGGCGAAACTTGCCGATCTGCACCTCGTCACCGTTGGCCAGCACGGCTGAGTCGACGGGCTCACGGTTGACATAGGTGCCATTGAGGCTGCCGACGTCGACCACCAGGAACTCCGCACCGTCCTGGCGGAACTCCGCGTGCCTGCGACTGACCGTCACGTCGTCGAGAAAGATGTCGCTGTCCGGGTGCCGCCCCGCCGAGGTCATCGCCTGGTCCAGTAGGAAGCGCGAGCCTGCATTTGGTCCGCGCTTGACGACGAGGAGCGCAGAACCCGCAGGAAGAGCCTCGAGGCCGGCCACCGGAGCCTCCGCAGAAGCGCCCGACTGCCCCTCCATCTCGACCAGGAAATCGGCCCGGAAAACCGAGGTGGTCTCGGACGACCCCGCTGCCTGCGCGCCTTGCTCGTTGCTCTGACTCACCTGTTCTCCTTCTCCGATGGGGCCCGCCAATGACTGAGGAGCGTGAGCACTGACCGTACCGTGATCCGAGCTCAGGAACACCACCGCGGCGCTGGCCTGGACGCTGCCATCTTGCGCTGCCCTCAGCCTTGTGCGGTCAGCGCCCGGTACGCCTGGGCGTCGAGCATCTCGCCCCAGGCCTGCTCCAGCGTCGCGACGTCGGCGACCCTCAGCTCGACGAGCCACCCGGCGCCGTAGGGATCGGAGTTGAGCACACTCGCGTCGTCTTCCAGCGCCTCGTTCCGTGCCTGCACTGTGCCCGCCACCGGCGCAAACACGTCAGACACGCTCTTGGTCGACTCGATCTCGCCGAGTGCCACACCGAGCGAGTGCTCCGCGCCGACCTCGGGCAACTGCACGAACACGACGTCGCCGAGCTGGGTCTGCGCGAAATCGGTGATGCCCACGCGGATGGTGGTGTCGCCGATGCGTTGCACCCACTCGTGCTCGGCGGTGTAGCGACGGTCTGTGGGTATTTGTACATCCGACACGGGTGATCGACTCCTGACTCAGCGGCCTGCCGGCCGAGCGTATTGAGGTGCGCGAGCAGCGCGCAAGGCGCTCACGCGAACCTGTGTGGCTGCTCCACGGTGAGTGTGCCGCCTGCCCGGGTCACCGTGTCGATCACCCCTACCGAATGTTCAGCGCCGTGGCAGATCCCGCAGGACGAGCCTGGTCTGCACCAGGTAGAGCACGCCGGCCCACAGGTACATCCCCGTTCCCCAGATGGTGAGCGAATAGGCAATGGGCGCACAGATGGTGGCAAAGGTGGAGTCACCGCGCGCCGCGAGCAACAGCGGAAACGCGTACAGCAGACAGAAGGTGGCGGCCTTGCCGAGGTAGTGCACCGGCAGCACGCCCAAGCCGCGGCTGCGCAACAACGGCACGGTCCCCACCAGGACCAGGTCGCGCCCGATGATCAGTGCCGCCACCCACCAGGGGACGACGTCGCGCAGCACGAACGCGATCAAGGTCGACAGAACATAGAGCCGGTCGGCCGCTGGATCCAGCAGGGCACCGAGCTTGCTGGTCTGATTCAGTAGTCGGGCCAGCTTGCCGTCCAGGTAGTCGGTGATCCCGCTACCGATGAGCAGCAAAATCGCCCAGCCATCGGCGTGCGGGCCGAGCAGCAGGTACAGGAACACCGGGACGCCAAGCAGGCGCAACAGGCTCAGGGCGTTGGGCAGGGTCACGATGCTGGTAGAAGACGCAGGGGCGTGCTCGCTCTCGGCCACGATCGCCGCGGCGTCCTCCGCTGCCTTGCGCCCAGCCACTTCCATCACCTTGCTCTCCGACACCGGTCCGCGGCAAGCCTGCCACAGCCGGCACGCGGCCTCGAAGCCTCACGCAGTCGTGGATCGATCCGAGCAAGCACTTGGTAGGGTCATGTCCATGGCCAACACCGATCCGCTCGACTTCACCCGCCGTGTCGTGGTGGTGACGGGGGGCACCAAGGGGATTGGACGCACCATCGCGGAGCGCTTCCTCGCCGCGGGCGCCGAAGTCCTGGTCTGTGGTCGGACGCCGCCCGAACAGCTGCCAGGCAAGGCGCAATTCCTGGCGACCGACGTCCGCGATCCCGCGGCCGTGGACGCACTTGTAGCGCACGCCGTAGACCGGTGGGGGCGCGTCGACGTCCTGGTCAACAACGCGGGGGGATCACCGGATGCTGATGCGGCAACGGTGTCGCCGCGATTCGTCGACAAGATCGTCGCGCTCAATTTGCTGGCCCCGTTCTACGCCGCACAGGCCGCCAATCGGGTGATGCAGGCTCAGTCCGACGGGGGCGCGATCATCAACATCGGGAGCGTGTCGGCGCACGATCCGCAGCCGGGCACGGCGGCCTACTCCGCAGCGAAGGCGGGTCTGCTGGTGCTCAGTCGCGCGCTCGCACTGGAGTGGGCGCCAAAGGTGCGCGTCAATCACATCACCACCGGCCTGATCAGGACCGAGAGTGCCGCGGCGGTCTACGGCGCCGATGGCGGCGCGGCGGTGACGCAGACCATCCCGATGGGGCGCATGGCGGTGCCCGACGACGTCGCCAACGCGTGCTTGTACCTGGCCAGCCCGCTGTCGGACTACGTGAGCGGCGCCGACCTTGCCGTCCACGGCGGTGGCGAGTTTCCGGCGCGCTACACCGCGACCCACCCAAGCGGGTCGCCGTGAGTTGGTGCACACCTGTTCACTATAGTGCGCTGCCGTGCATATGCTGGGGTCATGACCGAACTGAGCCGCCTGGACCTGCACGGCGACGAGCTCGCGTACCGCCTGGCCGGTGAAGGTGAGACGCTCCTGCTGGTGCACGGCATGGCGGGCAGCTCGGCGACGTGGCGTTACGTCATGCCCGAGCTGAGTACCCGTTACCGCGTGCTCGCCCCGGATCTTCCCGGCCACGGCGCGTCGGACAAGCCGCGGGGGGACTACTCACTCGGCAGCTACGCCGCCACCCTGCGGGACCTGCTCGGCGAGTTGGATATCGAGCGGGTCACCGTGGTCGGGCAATCCCTGGGTGGCGGGGTGGCGCTGCAGTTGGCCTATCAGTACCCACAGCTGTGCGAACGTTTGGTGCTTATCTCCAGCGGCGGGCTCGGGCGCGAGGTCAGCTGGATGCTGCGGCTGCTCTCGACGCCCGGCTCCGAGCTGTTGCTGCCGCTGTTGGCACCGCCGTTCGTCCGCGATGCAGGCAACGCGCTCGGCACGTGGCTCGGGTCCAAGGGCGTCCGGGCTCCCAACACGGAGCAGACCTGGAGCGCGTACGCCTCGCTGGCCGACGCACCCACGCGCCGGGCCTTTCTGCGCATCCTGCGCTCGGTCGTCGATCCCGGCGGTCAGGCGGTGAGCGCGACCAGCCGCCTCTACCTCAGCGCGTCGCTCCCGATGCAGCTGATCTGGGGCGATCACGACCCGATCATTCCCGTCGCGCACGCGCGAGCCACGCATGAGGCAATGCCGCAGAGCCACCTCAGCGTGCTGGAAGGGGTCGGGCACTACCCGCATGTGCAGGAGCCCGAAGCTGTCGTCGACATCATCGACTCCTTCATGCGAGCCACCGCCGGAGTCGCTTGACCCGCAGTTACTCCAGCTCCTGATGCGTGGTGCGCAGGCCGACCACCGAGATGACGCCGGCGAGGATCACGAAGATCGCGCAGGTCACGAACGCCGCACCGAAGCCGTCCGCCAGTGCCCGAGCGCGATCGACTTCGTCACCGGCCGAGCGGGTGACGCTGGTGGAGATCGCCGCCAGCGCACCCAGGCCCATCGCTCCGCCGAGCTGCTGCATCACGCTCAGCACGGCCGAAGCAGCGCCCGCGTCGCGGGCGGCCACCCTGGTCACCGCGCACATCGTGAGCGGAATCAGCATGAGGCTGAATCCGAACGCAATCAGAATCGTCGGCCCGAGCAGGTCCCGGACATAGCTCGCGTCCACTTTCATCGGTGCGGCCCATAGGAATCCGGCGGCCATCACCACCGACCCTGGTCCGATGATCCAGCGCGGGTTGACACGCGAGGCCAGCATCGAGGTCAGCTGGGAGGCCACGGCGGAGGCGACGGCGAACGGCACGAACGCCAGGCCCGCCCGTAGCGCCGAATAGTGCAACACCTCCTGCACGTAACGGCTGATGAAGTAAGCCATCGCGAACAGGGAGGCACCGGCGATGAAGGTAGCCAGGTAGGTGACCGCGCGATCCTTGTCGATGAACAGGCGCAGCGGGACGAGCGGGTTCTCGGTCCTGGACTCGAGGAACACGAACAGTGCCACCAGCGCTACCCCGACGACGACCCATGGCCAGCCCCGTCCTCCGGCGGTGAGCCCGTAGACCAGGGCGACGAAGCCCGCGGTTGCGGTGGCGGCACCGCGCACGTCGAAGTTCGCCTTCACCGGCACGGTCGTTCGCAGCCCACGGGGCGCGAGAACCAGGACGACGATGCCGATCGGGACGTTGATGAAGAAGGTCCAGCGCCAGGAGACGTCGGTGAGCAGACCGCCGAGCAGCAAGCCCACCGCTCCTCCGACGCCGGTCATCGCGGCGTAGATGCCGAACGCCCGGTTGCGCACCGGCCCTGGCGCGAAGGTTGTCGATACCAAGGCCAGGGCGGTGGGTGAGGCGATGGCCGCGCCGGCACCCTGCAGCACCCGGGCGCCGATGAGCGACGCCTCGTTCCACGCGCAGGCCCCGAGCAGCGACGCAAAGGTGAAGGCGGCGATACCGACGATGAACATCCGGCGGCGCCCGAGCGCATCACCCGAGCGTCCGCCGAGCAGCAGCAGCCCGCCGAAGGCCAGCGCATAGCCGTTGACCGCCCACGACAGGTTTGCGTCGGAAAGCCCGATCCTGGGATCCTGCTGCAGGTGCGGCAACGCAATGTTGATGATCGTGCCGTCGATCACCAGCATCAGCTGCACGGCGCCGAGCACGACTATCGCCAGCCCGAACACGGAGGTGGCCAGTGGGCGGTGATCGGTGTCCTCGGCCACCATCGCACGGTCAGTCATGGCGAGCACCGTGCAGCGCCGCCACCGGGCCGATTACCACAATGGCTGGCGGGCGGATCTCCTGAGCCACCGCATCGACCGCGACTCGCTCCAGCGTTGTACGCAGGATGCGCTCGGTGCGCGTTGTGCCCTCCTGGATCACGCTGACCGGGGTGTCGCCCGCTCGGCCGTTGCTCATCAGTGATGTGGCGATGGCCTCGATGCGGCGCACGGCCATCATTACCACCAGGGTGCCGCTCAGGCGCCCGAGCGCAGGCCAGTCGACCAGGCAGCGGGGGTCATCCGGCGCCACGTGCCCGGACACCACCACCACCTCGTGCGCCATACCGCGGTGGGTGACCGGAACGTCCGCGGCCGCGGGTACCGCAAAGGCACTCGTGATGCCGGGCACGACGGTGACCGCCACTCCTGCTTCGGCGCAGGCCAGCACTTCCTCGTAGCCGCGGCCGAACAAGTACGGGTCCCCGCCCTTGAGCCGAACCACGAACTTCCCGTCCTTGGCGTGGGAGATGAGCGCCGCGTTGATGTCTTCCTGTGCCATCGCCCGGCCGTAGGGAATCTTTGCGGCGTCGATCACCTGCACCCGCGGATCGAGCTCGTCCAGCAGATCGGTGGCGCCGAGGCGGTCGGTGACCACGACGTCGGCCTGGGCAAGCAACCGCCGACCGCGCACCGTGATGAGGTCCGCAGCGCCGGGCCCGCTGCCCACCAGCGCGACCCCAGGCGCCGTCGGTTCGGCGTGGTCGTCGACGAGCCCGGTCTGCAGTGCCTCGCGCAGCGCAGTACGTACCGCGGCGGACCGGCGATGATTGCCCCCCGAGAGGACGCCGACGGTCAGCCCGTTGTGCTCGGTGGTCGCCGCGGTGACCGCGGTGCCGTCCACGCTGGCGTCGGCGCGGACGCAGAAGACGCGGCGCCTGCTTGCCTCCGCGACGACCGCGGCGTTGACAATCGCACTGTCGCTGCACGCCAGCACGTACCAGGCCTCGGCCAGGTCTCCGTCGAGGTAAGCGCGCTGCTCCCAGCGGATCTCGCCGTTGGTGGCCATGGCTTCGAGTGCCGGCGTCGCCTCGGGCGAGACGACCACGATGTCGGCCCGCGCCGCGAGCAACCGACCGAGCCTGCGTTGCGCGACGGATCCCGCGCCGATCACGATGACCTGCTTGCCCTGCAGGTCGAGCCCCGCCAGGTACGGGGCGAAGTGGGCGTCACCCACCTGGCATCGCGATGGGGCTCGCATCGGTGCGCACGTATCGACTCCTCCGTCGCGGGGAGACACTCGTTCCCTCGGTATCCGTCATCATCCCGGCTGCTCGGGGTGGGCGTCAAAGCAACCCGCTCAGGTGTGCAGCACCTCACGTGGCTCCGCGAAGTGGCAGGCGCTGAGGTGCCCGTGGCGTTCGATCAGCTCAGGGACTTCCTCGGCACAGCGGTCCTGGGCCTTCCAGCACCGGGTTCGGAAGCGGCAGCCCGACGGCGGGTTCACGGGACTGGGTGGGTCGCCTTCCAGCCGGATGACGGCCTTGCGCTCCCGCGCGGTGGGGTCGGGCACCGGAACCGCCGACAGCAACGCCTGGGTGTAGGGGTGCGACGCCTGCTGGTAGATCTCGGTGTCGGTGCCGACCTCCACGAGTTTGCCCAGGTACATCACCGCGACGCGGTCGGAGAGGTGTCGCACCACCGAGAGGTCGTGGGCGATGAAGATGTAGGAGAGCCCGAACTCCTGCTTCAGCTCGCCGAGCAGGTTCATCACCTGCGCCTGGATGGACACATCCAGCGCGGACACCGGCTCGTCGCAGATGATGAGGTCCGGCTTGAGCGCCAGCGAGCGGGCGATCCCGATACGCTGGCGTTGCCCGCCGGAGAACTGGTGCGGGTAGCGGTTGATGTACTCCGGGTTGAGCCCCACCACGTCGAGCAGGTCCTGCACGGCCTTACGCCGGGACTTCTTCGGCGCCACCTCGGAGTGGATCTCGAAGGGTTCGCCGATGATGTCGCCCACGGTCATTCGCGGGTTGAGCGAGGTGTAGGGGTCCTGGAAGACCATCTGCACCTTGCGCCGCATTCTGCGCAGCGCGGCACCTTTGAGCTTGAGGATGTCCTCGCCCTCGAAGAGCACCTGCCCGGAGGTGGCCGGTTCCAGCCGCATGAGCACCTTGGCCAGGGTGGACTTGCCGCAACCGGACTCACCGACCACCCCCAGCGTCTCCCCCGAGCTCAGGTCGAAGCTCAGCCCGTCGACCGCACGGACCTGGCCGATCGTGCGCTTGAACAGGATGCCCTGGGTGACGGGGTAGTGCTTCACCAGGTCGTGGACCTCGAGCAGGGGCTCTCCCTTCTTCGACAGGTCAGCCATGGTGCGACACGTCCTCACGCTGATAGAGATCCTCGGCGAACAGGCAGGCACTGGAGCGCACCCCGCCGAGCTCGAGCAGGGGCGGCACCTTCTCCGTGCAGATGTCCTGGGCCATCCGGCATCGGGGGTGGAATGCACAGCCCGGGGGAATGTGCATCAGGTTGGGCGGCAGACCGGCGATGCTCACCAACTGCTGACCCTTGAGGTCGACCCGGGGAATCGACTCCAGTAGCGCCACCGTGTAGGGGTGGCAGGGGTTGGCGTACAGGTCATGCACCTCGGCCTGCTCCACGATGCGTCCGGCGTACATTACGGCGATCTTGTCGGCCACGTCGGCGACCACACCGAGGTCGTGGGTGATCAGGATCAGGCCCATGTGCCGCTCGGCCTGGATCTCCTTGAGCAGGTCCATGATCTGCGCTTGCACCGTGACGTCCAGCGCGGTGGTCGGCTCGTCGGCGATAAGCAGTTCCGGGTCCAGCGCCAGGGACATCGCGATCATCACCCGCTGGCGCATCCCGCCGGAGAATTGGTGCGGATACTCCTTCACCCGGCCTTTGGCGTTGGGAATCTGCACCTGGTCCAGCAGCTCGACGGCGCGGGCGGTGGATTCCTTGCGACTCATCCCGCGCCGGATCCGGAATTGCTCGGCGATCTGGAAGCCAACGCTGAACACCGGGTTGAGGGCAGATAGTGCGTCCTGGAAGACCATGGCGATGCCGTCGCCGCGGATCATCCGGCGCTGCTCGGCGGTCATGGTCAGCATGTCCTGACCGTGAAAGCGCACCTCGCCGCCGGTGATCACCCCGGGCGGCATGTCGAGAATGCCCATCACGGTCTGCGCGGTCACACTCTTGCCCGAACCGGACTCGCCGAGCACGGCGAGGGTCTCGCCCGCCTGGACGTCGTAGGAGACGCCGTTGAGCACATTGGCGACCCCGTCGCGGGTGCGGAACTCCACGTGCAGGTCCCGAACATCCAGCAGGGCGCCAGCTCCGTTCGCTGCCACGGTGGGGTGCAGCGGCGCCTCCCCGGTGCTTGACGGTACGTCTTTGGCGGTGGCTTGCTTCGTGCGTTTGGTAAACACGAGTCTCCTAACGCAGCTTCGGATCGAGTGCCTGGCGTACCGCATCGCCGAGCATCACGAACGCGAGCACGGTGACCGAGAGGAATGCGGCCGGGAACAGCAACGCGAAGGGCGCATCACGCAGGCGGGACTGCGCGTCGGAGATCATCACGCCCAAGGACACCACCGGCGCGTGCAGACCGATGCCCAGGTAGGACAACGTTGCCTCCGCGCCGATGAAGGCACCGAGCGAGATCGTCGCATACACCAGGGTCGGGGCAAGGCAGTTAGGCAGCAGGTGGCGCAGCACGATCCTGCCGGTGCCCGCACCCATCGAGCGGGCCGCGGCCACGTAATCCGCCTGCTTGGCCTGGATCATCGAGGAGCGCATCACGCGCATGGGTACCGGCCAGCCGAGCACTACCAATGAGAGGACGACGAGCGACACGATGCCCACGGTGCTGGTGACGGTGAACGTGGTGAGGATGACGATCGCACCGAGCAGGAACGGGATGCCGAGAAACACGTCGCCGATCCTCGAGAGCAGACCGTCCAGCCACCGCCCGTAGTAGGCGGCGGTGATTCCCACGGTGACGCCGATCAGCGTGGTTCCCAAGGTGGCCATGATCCCGACGATCACCGAGTAGCGCGCGCCGTAGATGACACGGGAGTACACGTCGTGGCCTTGCAGGTCATAGCCGAACCACGCCTGCGCCGACGGTCCCTGATCACTCTTGTTCAAGTCCGAGGCCAGCGGGTCGGTATGGGTGAACAGGCCGGGAAAAAGCGAGATCAGGATGACGAGAATGATCAAGACCGCGGCGGCGATGAACAGGGGGCTGCGACGCAGATCCCGCCAGGCATCCGAGGCGAGGCTGCCGATGCGCTCAGGAAGCTGGCCACCCGCTGCCGTCATGCCCTCCGGGTCGGCATCCGGACCGCCGGTGGACTCGGCGATCAGCGTGGGCTCACTCATAACGGATCCTCGGGTCGAGTAGGGCATAAAGAATGTCGACGATCAAGTTCATCACCAAGTACACGAGGACGAGCAGGACGACGAGCCCTGTCACGGTTCCACCCTCCTTGACTGTCACTGCCCGGTATACCTGCCGCCCGATACCGTTGATATTGAAGATGCCCTCGGTGACGATCGCGCCGCCCATCAACGCACCGAGGTCGGTGCCGAAAAAGGTCACCGCGGGTATCAGCGAGTTTCGGAGCAGGTGAACGCCGATCACGCGGCGCTGCGGCAGGCCCTTCGCCACTGCGGTGCGCACGTAGTCAGCCCGCCGGTTCTCCACGATGGAGGTCCGGGTGATTCGGGTGGCGTAAGCCAACGACAGGCTGGCCAACACGAACGCAGGCACGATCAATTCCTGCACCGGGGCTTTGGCCGAAACGGTCGGTGAGACGATGCCCCACTTGACGCCCAGCACGTATTGGAGCACGAACCCGGTGACGAACACCGGCAGCGAGATCAGCAGCAGGGTCGAGATCAGCACTAGGTTGTCGACGAAGCTCTTGCGGCCGAGCCCGGTGAGCACCCCCGCCGAGATACCGAAAATAATCTCGATGAGGAGCGCGATGATGGCGAGCTTGATGGTCACCGGGTAAGACGTCAGGATGATGTCGCTGATGGGGCGGCCCGAGTACGTGGAACCGAAATTTCCGTGTAGCAGGTTGTTCAGATACTTGACGTACTGCAGAAACACGTTGTCGTTCAGGTTGAAGTCTTTGGTGAGCTTGGCGACGAACGCCGGCGGGCACGCTCGGTCCCCGCACTTGCCCGCGAAAGGATCACCCGGAACTGAGTAGACCAGATAATAGATGAGGAACGTCGTACCCAAGAAGACAGGAATCATTTGGAGCAGACGCCGAAGAATGTAACGGCCCATGAGACCTCCGCTCAGGAACAGTGACGGCGCATCACAATGCTGTCCGTCGTCACGGTAGACGGGAACCCGGCGCCGGTGAGCACTCGGGCGCACGGAGGTCGGCTCGCCTGTTGCGGCGAGCCGACCTACGTGGGCGTCAGCTGTTAGCGGTGATGTTCGTCAGGTCCAGGAAGCCGAAGGCGTCGACCTTGACGTTGCCGACCTTCTCCGAGTACCCGGACTGCTGGGTGTAGCTCCACAACGGGATGTCGGGCATGTCAGCAGCCAGCAGCGGCTCAGCGTCCGCGTAGGCGGCGTTGGACTGATCGACGTTGCTGATTGCCGCTGCCTTCGTCAGCGCGGCATCGAAAGCGGGGTTGGAGTAACCGCCGTTGTTGGACGACCCCCCGGTGCCGAAGATCGGGGTCAAGCCGTCCTCGATGTTCGGGTAGTCGTACTGCCAGCCGGAGCGGTACATACCGGTCATCTTCTTGCTGGTGATCTGCGTGCGGAAGGCGGCGAAGGTCGGGAAGGGGGTGGCCACGCAGTTGATCCCGAGGGCCGACTTGATGCTGTTGCACGCCGCCTCGGTCCAACCCTTGTGGTCGCCGTCTGCGTTGTAATTCAGCGTGAGCGTGCCCTGGAAGCCGCCGGCCTTGCCGAGCGCGGCCTTGGCCTTCGCGGGGTCGTAGACGCAGTTCTCGCCGCAGGTTCCTGCCTTATACCCGTCGATGCCCGGGGCGGTGAACGAGCTCATGGGGGTCCTGGTGCCGCTGTAAATTACCTTGGTGATCTGGTTGCGGTCGATCGCCATGGAGATCGCCTTGCGCAGATCGGCGCTTTGGAACTGCGGGTCGTACAGCGGAAACTGGATCTGGTCGTACTGCAGCGTCGGCTTACCGATCGTGCGGTTGTTGAGGTCGGTCTTGAACTTGTCCCCGGCCACGTCCGCGGTCGGGATCGTCTGCTGGAAGTCGAGGTTGCCCGAGGTGAGATCGGCGTAGGCGGCGTTCTGGTCCTGATAGATCTTGTAGGTGACGTCCTTGACCTTGGGCTTGGTACCCTTGAAGTCATCCCAGCGGGTGACCTTGATGTCGGCGTTGTCGTTCCACTCGACGAACTTGAACGGCCCGTTGCCGATCGGGTTGCGACCGAACTTCTCCGGGTCCTGGAAGAAGACCTTGGGCAGCGGGTCGAACCCGTAGTAGCCGAGCTCGGACTCGAACGGGCTGTACGGCGCGCTGAGCTCGACGGTGAACTCGGTGGGGCTGACCACCTTCAGACCGCTCATCGTCTTGGCGGTGGGCGCCGGTGGCTTGGTGCCCTTGGGGCTGCCCTTGGGCGCGGAGGGGCTCACAGTGTCATACCCCGCGATCGGGGCGAAGAAGCTGGAGTTCAGTGCGCCGTTCGGCGCATAGGCCGCCCAGTTCCACGCGTCGACGTAGCTCTGCGCATCCGCCGGCGTGCCGTCCTGGAAGTTCCAACCGGGCTTGAGCTTGATGTCGTAGTTCTTGGCGTCGGTGGTGGTGATCGACTCGGCCGTGTTCATCTCCGGCTTCGCCGTGTCGACATTGAAGTTCACTAGGTGCGAGAAGACGGCCTCGACGACGCGGTGACCACCGTCCTCGTTGGTGTTGGACGGAATCAACGGGTTCTGCGGCTGGATGCCGTCGATGGTGATGGCGCCGTTCGCGTTACTGCTTCCCCCGCTGCCGCTGCTACCACCGCTGCTGCTGCATCCCGCGACGAGCATCACTGCCGCCACCGGGAGGGCAACAATTGTCGCACACCGTCTTACCCGCATCCCTGGATTCCTCTCGAGTGATGACTTTGCCCGTCGCACCGGTCTCGTGCCCGGGTTAAACGCCTACGACCGGGTGCGGCCGAGGCTCGCAGGAACGATAGCCCCGCTCGCGACTGCGCAACGGTGCGCGACGGTAACGATATTGTGTCGATCATGTGATGTCCTGGTGTGACTCCGGTCACCGGCGGGGTTATGGCTGGTCCAGCCACACCCCCGTACGCGTGAAGATTGTTCGCCGCGTTGTTGCACCACGGCTGCTGGGACACCGTTGAGCACACTGCGTGGCGCCGTCTTTCCTTATGCAGTTCAGCTTGGCCTGCAACACCGCTGCGAGTCTGCGCCTGCGACATGAGCGGGGTGTCGACCCCCAAAGGCTTTGCCGCCAGGGGGTCATCGAGGATGCCGTCCGCGCCGGCGATGACGTCTATGGCACCGAAGTCGGCCGTGTGCCGGTCAAAGGCCGTCACGCCTGGTAACCGGCGCGTACGAGCTGGGGACCGCATCCCCCGCTCGCCGGGCCCTCGCCGATCGAATGCCGCCTGAAGTGGCCGAGGCGGCAGCCGAGTTCACTACCGGCCCCCTGCTAGCCAACCCCCAGCGAGTCGGTACACCCCTGGGCGAGGAGCTCGCTGGTATTCACAGTGCCCCTCTCGCTTGCAGCCGGCCGGGTGCTGTACGAGATCGACGACACCGGCCACACGGTGATCGTGCTCGACATCCGACACCGTTCGGCCGACTCAGCGGGTGGCCACCAGCAGTGTTGCGACCGTGCGCGCCAGCGGTTCTTCGCTGAACTCAGAACCCACCTCGGAGACCGCTACCTGACGCACCTGCACGGCGAACCCGGTGCCCTGCAGCGCGTCGCGGGTCCGGTCCAGGCTCGCTGCGTCGTTGAGGGCGATTACCACGCGGCGGGCAATGCTCGACGCGCAGATGGGCAACAGCGCAGGATCGGCACGGCCGAGGTAGATGGCATCGGGCTCCGGCAGTGACGCGGTGACCGCTTCGTGCACCACCCGGACACCGACAGCGGCCCCACCCAGATCCTCCGGGATGACGGGGCCGGAAGACGCGAGCAACGCGGCCGCACCGTGGTGTACGCAGCCGGCGGCTACCGCGGGTGCACGCGCCCCGATCGCCCACACCAACTGACCCGGACGGGGATCGAGATGCGCGCAGATGCTGGCCACCACCTCCGGGTCAATGTGCGCGGGCGGGGGCGGGCGTTCGCCGCCGGAGACCCACCCGAGCGGCGGGGTGACGTCCGGGAACGTCAAACACAGCACCACGTTGGGCTCGCGCCACGCTCCAGCCGCGGCCTCGTCCCGGCTCACCACGCTGATCCGCTCATCCGGGCCACCCAGATCCTCGGCAATCACCAACGTCCGCTCCCAGCCCTGCAGCGCCACAGCCAGCTCGGCCGGCCCGGCACCGGGGGCGGTGAGGACTGCGACTGCGGCCCGCGCCCGACACACATTGGCTGCCTGGCGTAGGTCGCGGCCATGGGCGCTGACCACGCTCACGTCGTCCCAGGACCGTCCGATGGCCGCGAACGCACGCTGCACACTGGACACCGCAGGCAGCACCCGCGGCTGGATGCCGTTTTCCCGCAGTGCTCGCACGATACCGAAGAAGCCGGGGTCGCCCGAGGCCAGCACCACCGCGAGGCCATCATGGGCGTGGAGTGCCTGCACCGCAGGCGCCAAGGTGCCCAAGACAATTCGCCGACAGTTGCTCGGCAGATCCACAGCGGACAGATTGCGGCTGCCGCCGACGACCAGCGTCGCCGCGCCGAGGCATCGGGCGGCATCCGGGGTGAGCGCGGCCCCGTCGAGGCCGATCACCGTGATGCTCATCGGGCACATGCCGCGACGAACCGGGCCACCGCCTTCGGCGCGCCAGCCGGGTGGGTGTGCAGGTAGGAGGCATGTACGCCGGCCTGCACGTAGCCTTCTGTGCTGCCCGACCAACCCCACGCCTTCGCCGCCCCTGCTGCGGGTCGCACCACCGTTCGGTGGAACTCGTGCCCGCTCACCCGCTCCCCCGCCCGGTGCAGCGCCGAGTCGGACAACGCCACGGCCTCGCGGTATCCCAGGGTCAGCCGTGGACTGAACTCACCGACGGCGTCCAGCACCGCCGCCAGACGATGCCCCTCAAACTCGCGCGCCAGGTACAACAGGCCGCCGCACTCGGCATGTACAGGCGCACCGGTTTCCGCCAGGGCTCGTACCGCGTGCAGCAGTCCGGTGTTGTCCGCCAGCGCCGCCGCATGCTCCTCCGGGAAACCGCCCGGCAACACCAGCCCGCGGGTATGCTCCGGTAATGCCTTGTCGTGCAAAGGATATACGGTCACCACCTGAGCACCGGCAGCGGCCAAGAGCTCCACGTGCTCGGCGTAGCCGAAGGTAAACGCACCGCCCCCGGCGACGGCTACCACCGGTCTGTTCGTGGCCGCCTGACCCACCACGTCCGCCGGATTCCACGCGGCGGTCGTGACAGTCGTGGCGGCCAAAGCGCGCACGGCGGCGAGGTCGAGGTGCTGGGCCACCAGATCCGTCATGGCGGTGACCGCAGAGGTCGCCGCTGTGCCGTGCTCGACTGCGGTGACCAGACCGAGGTGGCGCGAGGGCACCGCAAGCTCCTGATGGCGGGGCAGCGCACCGAGCACGGTGAGCCCGGCGTCCGCGCAGGCGTCGCGCAAAATTTCTTCGTGACGGGCGGAGCCCACCCGGTTGAGCACCACCCCGGCCAGGCGCACCGAGGGTCGAAGGTGGCGAAGCCGTGCAACAGGGCGGCAATGCTGCGGGCCTGGCCCCACGCGTCCACGACCAGGATGACCGGCGCGCCGAGCAGGGCGGCGACGTGTGCGGTCGACCCGTGCCCCGGGCCGGACGAGCCTCCGCCACTGCGCCCGTCGAACAGCCCCATCACGCCCTCCACCACCGCCACGTCGCAGCCGGTGCTGCCGTGGGCGTAGAGCGGGCCGATACGGTGCTCACCCGCCAGTACCGGGTCGAGGTTGCGGCCTGGGCGCCCCGCCGCGAGGGTGTGGTAGCCGGGGTCGACGTAGTCCGGACCGACCTTGAACGGCGCGACCCGGTGCCCCGCCGCGCGCAGGGCGCCGATCAGCCCCGTCGCCACCGTGGTCTTGCCGCTGCCCGATGCGGGGGCGGCAATCACGACCGCGGGTGCTACCACTCGATACCCCGCTGCCCCTTACGTCCGGCGTCCATCGGGTGCTTGATCTTGGTCATCTCCACCACGAGATCCGCCGCGTCGATCAGCTGCGTCGGCGCGTTGCGTCCGGTGATGACGACGTGCTGGTGGCCGGGGCGATCACGCAACGTCCGCACCACCTCGGCGGTGTCGATCCAGCCCCAGTGCAGGGGGTAGGTGAACTCGTCCAGCACATAGAGGCCGTGCTTCTCCGCCGCGAGGCAGCGACTGATCTCCGCCCAGCCCTCCTGGGCTGCGGCGGCGTGGTCCTCCTCGGTGCCGTGCTTGCGGCTCCACGACCAACCCTCGCCCATCTTGTGCCACTCCACCGGTGCCCCGACGCCGGTGTCGCTGTGCACCTGGCCGAGCGTGCGGAAGGCCTGCTCCTCGCCGACCTTCCACTTGGCGCTCTTGACGAACTGGAAGACACCGATGGGAAAGCCCTGGTTCCACGCGCGCAGCGCCAGACCGAAAGCGGCAGTGGACTTTCCCTTCATCTCCCCGGTGTGCACGACCAACAACGGCCCGTTGCGGCGTTGTCGGGTGGTCAGCCCGTCGGCCGGAACAGTGGTGGGTACTCCTTGCGGCATGCGTACTCCCTCGTGCTCAGGCCGCGCGCAGAGCGCGGACGGTGCCGGCGACCTGCTCGGCGGACAATTCTTCCAGGCGCACGCATGCGGCGCCCAGCGCCTCGGCGAGCGCGCTTGCCAACCCGAGGCGCACCATCCCGGACTCGCAGTCGATCACCACGCCTGCCGTCCCTTCGGCCGCGAGCAACCCCGCCGCCCGTTGCGCCTTCGCCACTGGATTGTCCCCGCCGGTCGCGCGGCCATCGGTCAGCAGCACCAACAGGGGACGGCGTTGTGGGTCGCGCACGCGCTCAGCGGCCAGCACCGCCTTGGCGCGGAGCAACCCCGTGGCCAACGGTGTCTTGCCGCCGGTGCGCATGCTGGCCAAACGGCGAGCTGCGATGTCCACCGAGGTGGTGGGCGGCAGTACCAGCTCAGCCGAGCTACCCCGCACCACGATCACGCCGACCTTGTCGCGACGCTGATAAGCATCGCGCAGCAGGGACATCGCCGCACCGGTGACCGCGGAGAGTCGATCGCGGGCCGCCATCGACCCGGAGGCGTCCACCACGAACAGGACCAAGTTGCCTTCGCGGCCCTCGCGCACCGAACGCCGGAGATCCTGCGGCGCGAGAGCTATCGGACCGTCGATCCGGCCGCGGTGTTGCTGCTGCGGTGCGGCGGCGAGCACGGTGCCCAGGAGGTGCAGCCCCCGGCCTTGGGTCGAGGAGGACCGAACGGTGCGCCCGGTGTCCGAGCGTGAGCGCGACCGACGGCCCGGGGCACCCTCGCCGAGTCCGGGGATCTCCAGCAGCCGGGTACGGAACTGCGCGCCCGGCTGACCCGAGGTGCCTTGCTCAGGCGCCTGTTGCTGCGGACTCGGCTCCGGAGCAGGGCTTTCCGGCGGCTCGTCACCCTCGTCGGGAGTCGGATCGGCCTGCCCACCGCCGGAAGGGTCGTCCTCCGGTGGCTCTGGCGGCTCGGCCTGCTCCGCGGCGTCGCGCATGGCGTCGTCGAGCTGTTGGGAGTCCAGCCCCGGCTCGTCGAAAGGGTCCCTACGCTTGCGGTGCGGCAGAGCTAGTTCCGCGGCCATCCGCACATCGGTCTCCTGCACCACGTCGGACCCACGCCACGCCGCGTGCGCCAACGCGGTGCGCGCCAGCACCAGGTCTGCGCGCATCCCGTCCACGTCGAAAGCCGCGCACAACGCGGCAATCCGGCGTAGCTCGGTCTCCGGCAGCTCCACCGCGGGCAGACGCTCGCGTGCGTCCACGATCTGTAGAGCCAGCGCAGCATCCTCGGCGCCGAACCGTTCCCCGAACGCGACGCCGTCGTCCTCGTAGGCCAGGCGCCGGCGGATCACCTCGACCCGGGTGTCCACCTCCCGGGAGGCGGCGACGTCCACGGCAAGTCCGAAGCGGTCCAGCAGCTGGGGCCGCAGCTCGCCTTCCTCCGGGTTCATGGTGCCCACCAGCACGAACTTCGCGGGATGCGAGTGGGAGATCCCGTCCCGCTCGATGTGGGCGCGCCCCATCGCGGCCGCGTCCAGCAACACGTCCACCAGGTGGTCGTGCAGCAGGTTCACCTCGTCGACGTAGAGCACACCCTTGTGGGCGGCCGCAAGTAGCCCGGGCTGGAAGGCGCGTTGGCCGTTCTGCAGCACCTTTTCCAGGTCCAGCGAGCCGACCACACGGTCCTCTGTGGCGCCGACGGGCAGCTCCACCAGCCGTCCCGGACGACCGTTCTCGGCGGGCAACAGGGCAGCCAGCGCGCGGACCATGGTGGACTTGGCGGTGCCCTTCTCGCCGCGTACCAACACACCCCCGATCCCGGGGTGCACCGCACACAGCAACAGCGCCAAGCGCAGCAGGTCCTGGCCGACGACGGCCGAGAACGGGTATCCGGGTGCTTCGAGCTCGGTGGCTGACACGCCCCACCCATCACTTCCTCGGGTGTCCACGCCCGTGGTTGCTGCGGCAACGAGGCGGCGGCAGTGACCTGGCTCGGGTGGTTAGCCCTCACAGTGGCGGGACCGCGCCGGAGTCACACCGGCTTCCCTGCTCGCACCTCGTATCTGGTGCGTTGATCCTTGCAGACCGCCGCTACCGGCCTGCGCGCAGCATCGGGACGTGCGGAATGCCGTCCTCGGTGAACTCCTCGCCGTCCCGGGCGAAACCGAGGTCGCCGTAGAAGCCGGCCAGGTGCGATTGTGCGTGCACCCGGCACGGCGCCGCACCGACCTCGGCCAGCGCGGTGTGCATCAGCCGTCGCGCAAGCCCCTGGCCACGTGCCACTTTCGCAGTGCAGAGCCGGCCGATGCGGAAGTCGGGCCGCTCGCGGTCAAGCTGCATCAGTCGCAGGGTGCACACCACCTTCCCATCGCCGGCCAACCACAGGTGACGGGTGTCGGGCAGCAGGTCCAACCCGTCGAGCTCCGGGTAAGGGCAGTTCTGCTCGACCACAAAAATCTCCACCCGCAGGGCGAGCAAGGCGTACAGGGTGGCGTTGTCGAGGTCTGCCGACCACGAGCGGCGCACAGCAAGGTTCACCGGAAGTGCCTATCACATCGCACCCTAGAGTCACTGGCCATGAGCGATTGGCTGCCTGACGTCCTTGGTGCGGACTACCAGCAGCTGGTGCTGCCACTGGGGGCCGACCCCGACGGTGAAGGCGACGTGGTGGCGACGCTGGTGCGGCACCGCACGCCGGGTACTCGCGGGGCGTTCCTGCACGTGCATGGCTACACCGACTACTTCTTTCAAGTCGGGATGGCCGAACACCTGGTGGCCCAGGGCTTTGCCTTCTACGCATTGGACCTGCGCAAGTGCGGGCGCTCCATCAGGGAGGGGCAGACGCCGCACTTTGTCAGCGACCTCTCCCTGTATGACACCGAGCTGAATGAGGCGCTGGCGATCGTGCGCGCCGCGCATCCCCCGGGGCCGGTGGTGATCGGCGCGCACTCCACCGGTGGTCTGATCGTCCCGCTGTGGCTGGATCGCTTGCGCCCAGCAGGATCGGGCCCAGCAGGATCGAGCCCAGTGGACGGCTTGCTGCTGAACAGCCCATGGTTCGATCTACAGGGCCCCGCCTACCACCGCAGCCCGCTCGGGACCGCGGTCATCAACCTGGCGGGCAAGTTAGTGCCGAAGCGGGTCATCCCCGTCGGCGGCGGCGGCGACTCGTACGGCACCAGCCTGCACTCCAGCGGCAAGGGCGAGTGGACCTACGACCTGACGTGGAAACCGTTGGGGGGCTTTCCTGCTCGCTTCGGTTGGCTAAGGGCAGTGCGCAAGGCCCAGGCCCAGTTGCACCGCGGATTGGACGTCGGCTGTCCATCGCTGCTGCTGCGCTCGGCCCGCAGCCACTTCGCCAGGGAACACCGTCCCGAGGTCGACATCGCTGATGCGGTGCTGGATGTCGCGCAGATCGCCCGCTGGGCTGGCTGTCTCGGCGACCGCACCATGACCGTGCCCATCGAGGGGGCTCGCCACGACGTGTTCCTGTCCACCCGCCCGGCCAGAGAGGCGGCGTACGACGAGCTGGACGCCTGGTTGCTGACGCTGGCCGAGAATTCCGCTCACGCCCGGTAACGTCAGAGCCGTGACCCACTTCGACCTGGCCATCATCGGCAGCGGCTCCGGCAACAGCATCCTCGACCCCCGGTTCGATCCGCTTGATGTGGCGATCATGGAACATGGGGTCTTCGGCGGTACCTGCCTCAACGTGGGATGCATCCCCACCAAGATGTTCGTCTACACCGCGGACACGGCGCGGCGGGTGCAGCATGCGGAACATTTTGGGGTGGACGCGCACATCGACAAGGTGCGGTGGAGCGACGTCGTGGACCGCGTGTTCGGCCGGATCGATCCCATCTCGGCGGGTGGCAAGCGCTTCCGCGCCGAGGGCACCGCGAACACCACCTTATTCACCGGCCACGCCACGTTCACTGGGCCCAACAACCTGGACACGGGCACCGGCGAGACGATCACCGCGGACCGTTTCGTCATCGCCGCGGGCGGGCACCCGGTGATCCCGCCCGAGGTGGCCGAGGGCGGCGTCCCGTACTACACCAACGAGGACGTGATGCGGCTGCCCGAGCTGCCGCAGCACCTCATCATCATCGGCGGCGGGTACATCGCCGCGGAGTTCGCGCACGTGTTCTCCGCTCTGGGCAGCGAGGTGTCGGTGCTCGGACGCAGCGAGCTGCTGCTGCGTCAGCAGGACAGCGACATCGCCGAGCGCTTCACCGCACTGGCCCAGCAGAAGTGGGACGTGCACCTCGGCCACGGTGTCGCGTCCGTCAGCGGTCGTGCCGGTGACATCACCGTCCAGCTCACCGACGGCTCGACGGTGCGTGGGGATGCCCTGTTGGTCGCGGCGGGGCGGCGCTCCAACGGCGAGCGCCTGCAGGTCGGTGCCGCCGGGGTGGGCCTGCACGCGGACGGTCGGGTGATGGTGGACTGCTACCAGCGCGCACTGACTCCCGCCGGTGACGTGGTCGAGGGCTTCTACGCACTCGGTGACGTCAGCTCGCCGTTCCAGCTCAAGCACGTCGCGAACCACGAGCAGCGCGTCGTGCAGCACAACCTGCTGAACCCCGAGGCGTTGCGCGCCAGCAACCACCGCTTCGTGCCCGCCGCGGTGTTCACCGACCCCCAGATCGCCACTGTCGGGCTCACCGAACAGTCCGCTCGGGAGCAGGGCTTGGACGTCACGGTGAAGGTGCAGGCCTACGGCGACGTGGCCTACGGCTGGGCGATGGAGGATGTCGAGGGGCTGTGCAAGGTGATCGCCGAGCGCGGTACCGGCCGGCTGTTGGGCGCACACGTGATGGGCGCACAGGCCTCCACCGTCATCCAACCGCTGATCCAGGCGATGAGCTTCGGCCTGTCGGCGCAGGACATGGCGCACGGCCAGTACTGGATCCACCCGGGGTTGCCCGAGGTGGTCGAGAACGCGCTGCTGGGGCTGGAGATCTAGCGTTGCGGTAGGGAAGTCTGCACCCGTCCTGGATGATGGCAGGCAGATTCCGGTCCCGCACCCACCTGAGAGCAGTCACGATGCGCCGATTCACGATGCTTGGCCTATTCACCGCGGTCGTCGTCATCCCGGCGGCCGCCATGGTTCCTGCGACCGGTGTCGCTGCCACGGTGAGCTCGCCGGCGGTGACGCCCACCGCGGTGGAACAAGTGCCGTTGTCGAACTTGCCCGCCGCAACCGATGGCGCGGGCGCACCCTCCGTTCCCGGTCGGGTGGTGGCCTCGGCAGCGGGCAGTGCCGGGCCGGCGGTCCGGGAGTTCGCTCGTCCCGCCCCGTTCTCCATGGCAGCGATCAGGTGGACGGCGGCGACACCAGCGAAAATGCACGTGCGGGCACAGCAGGCCAACGGCACCTGGGGCCCGTGGTACAGCCTGTCCCCCATGGACGCCGCTGGGGACGGCGACGCCGCGGCGACCGCGACCGACCCGGTGTTTGTTGGCCACACCAACGCTCTGCAAGTGCAGGCGTCCACGGCGGACTCGGCGCAGGTGACGCTGGTGGTGCTGGCGCCCGACGAACGGCCAACACCCACCGGCGCAGGCGTGCAGCCCACCGGCATGAGCGCTGCGGCAGTCCGTATGCCGACGATCATCAGTCGAGCCGCCTGGGGGGCAGACGAGAGCCTGCACTGCTCGCAACCGGAGTACGCGGACCGCGTGCATGCGGCGGTGGTGCACCACACCGATGGCAGCAACGACTACACCCCCGAGCAGTCCGCGAGCATCGTGCGGGGCATCTACGCCTATCACGCGCAGACCCTCGACTGGTGCGACATCGGCTACAACGCGTTGGTGGACAAGTACGGCCAGATCTTCGAGGGCGCTGCAGGCGGTTTGGACAAGGCCGTGATCGGTGCCCACGCCGGCGGATTCAACACCGGCACCGTCGAAGTTTCGATGATGGGCGACTACACGAGCATCGCTCCGACCGAACCGGAGTTGAACTCCGTTGCCCGTTACCTTGCGTGGCAGTCGGGCATCTGGGGGCTGGACCCACACGGCAGCACCCAGCTCACGTCCGGGGGCGGCAGCTACACCCAGTTCCCCGAGGGGACGGTGGTCACCGTTCCGCAGCTGATGGGCCACCGCGACGTCGACATCACCGCGTGTCCCGGTGACGTCGGGTACACGGACCTGGGAAACATTCGCGACCGCGCGGCCAGCTACCTCGCCTTGGCCGGCAATCCCCAGCCAACGACGACGACGGCATCCGTCCTGAACGCCGCGGTTGGTGTGCCAGGGGTCGCGTTTGCCGCCGTCGCCCCGGCCGCCGCGAGTGGGACAGTGTCCTTCAGCGACGGAGCAACCCCCCTGGCCGGGTGCTCCGCCAGACCTCTCGTTGCCGGTAGCGCAACGTGCGTCACCGGCTTTGCTTCTGCCGGCGTACACACCATCACCGCGAGCTACGACGGGGACAGCAGCTACGCGCCCTCGGCCGGAGGCGTCCTCGTCGACGTCGCCGCGGCCCCGAACTTCTTCCAGGTGGTGTCCGGCTACCTCATCCAGTTCGCCCAGTTCTTCCATCTGTTTGGCCTGTGAGTGCTCGAGGTGATGGGCACAGGGTTGGCGCGGGCGTCGCTGTTCGTTGGGACTGGCCCTGTTTCACCGCGGTCCGCGGCCGTCGCCGGTGTGCGACTCAACCCCTGACGTGTGGCGAATGGCGGCGCAGGCCAGGCGGTGCCTGGCTGCTGGGCTTTTCCTCGCCGCGCTCATCGTGGTTGTGCGCGCACCTCGGCCTGGATCTTCCGCTCCGCGACGAGCCAATCCGGGGGGACGGCCAGCAGCTGATTGATCGCGGCCGTGGTCAATGCTTCGGCGACTCCACAGCGGGCCAGGCCCGAGTTGGAGATCCCCAGCTTGCGAGCCACCACTGGTCGGGGATGCGGTCCTTCCCGCCGTAGCGTCACCAACCACTCCGGCGGGTTTTCCTGCAGCGCGGCCAGCTCGGTGCGGGATACGGGACCGTTCTGGAAACCTTCCGGCGCCGCGGGCAGGTAGATCTCGAGCTTGGTAGCCGCGGTCAGCGGCTTCATGGTTTGCTGCTTCTTCGCGGCGCTCACTCCGCCAGCCTATCCGTAGCCTTGACGGTTCAAACCGAGGGAGAAACATGGGAGGCGAGACCTTCACCGTCGCCTACGTACCCGGTGTCACTGTGAGCAAGTGGGCGCGGATTTGGGCCGAGCGGAGCCCCGCGTCCCGGCTCGAGCTGCTCGGTGTGACCGACACCGAGCAGACCGCGGTGTTGCATGAGGGTCGCGCGCAGATGAGTTTTGTACGGTTGCCGGTCGAGCGCGAGGGGTTGCACGTCATAACCCTTTACGCCGAGTTGGCGGTCGTCGTGGTGCCCAAGGAGCATCCCGTCGCCCTGTTCGAGGCAGTCACCCTCGCCGAGCTTGCGGAGGAGCCGCGGGTTGCAGACGAGGCGATCTCGGAGCTGCTGGCCTCGGTGGCGGCCGGTCTGGGCATCGTGATCCTGGCGCAGTCGCTCGCGCGCCTGCACAGTCGTCGCGATCTGGTCTACCGCACGGTCACCGATCAACCGCCGACACAGGTCGGACTGGCGTGGCTGACGGAGAACAGCAACGAACAGGTCGAGGAGTTCATCGGCATCGTCCGGGGGCGCACGGTGAACAGCTCTCGCGCTGGCCGGACAGCCGAAGCCTCTCCACCACCGCGCGAGGCCCAGCGTGCACGAACGCGCTCCAGCAATCGCCGGCGCCGCCGTTGAGTGCAGGGCCAACCTAGCTGATATTGCCTGCTATGAGTACGGCAAACGTCCACGAAGCCAAAGAACCCTCTCCAAGTTGCTGGACGCGAGCAGGTGATCATCACGCGGCGTGCGCCGGGTATCAATCGCTTCGTCCTCCCCCCTGCCAGAGCGGGCCGACATCTTTGGCGCGTTGCGCGGTCTGATCCGTTACGCCGACGACTACGAGGACGCTGACGCTGACGCTGACGCTGACGCTGACGATCAGATCAGATCAGATCAGCGAAATGTTCGATCGGGAGATGGACTGATCAGCGGATGCCGTCCTGACCGCCGACAGCGCATTTGCGTCCTGCGCAGTCCCGGTCCTCGACGCACGCACGTACGGAGACTTGAACGCATTACCAAGGACTGGAGCGTAGCGCGATCTCCGAGGCCAGCTCAGCGGCTGCCTGTTCGGGAATCCAGTGGGTGACGCCTTCCAGCTGCACAAAGCGGTAGTCGCCGAGCACATACCGCCGGGTGGCTTCCGCCTGAGTGCGCCGCAAGGCCATGTCTCCCGTGCTCCACACGAAGGTGGTCGGGACCTCGACGGGCGGACAGTCCCGATAGTCTGCGGCTGCCATGGCGCGGTACCAGTTCAACGCCGCCGTCAGCGCAGCGCGCTCGAGCAGCGGGTCGGTACAGGCGCGCACCTGCTCCTCGCTCTGCCCTCCGGTGGCGACCATGGCGCGTAGTCGCGCACCGCCGTCGGCCAGCAGCAGGTCCTCCGCCTTCTCCGGCTGCGCGAACAACGCCATGTACTTTGACGCCTCTTGCTGCTCCGCGTCACTGCGCAGCGCTGCGGCGAAGGCAGTGGGATGCCCGACGCTGGCCGCCACCAGACTGCTGACCCGCTGGGGGTGACGGGCGGCCACCTGCCAGGCCACCGCCGCTCCCCAGTCGTGACCCACCACGTGGGCCCAGCCCACCCCGAGCGCGTCGAGCAACGCGATCACGTCGCCGACGAGGTGGCTCATCGCATAGTGCTGCACCCCAGCCGGACGCGCGCCGGGTGAGTAACCGCGCTGGGCGGGCACGATGGTGCGTAGACCGGCCGCATGCAGACGCGGCACCACCGCGTCGTAGCAGCGCGGGTTCTGCGGAAACCCGTGCAGCAGCAGCACCGCCGGATCAGCGGGCTCGCCGCCGAGGTCCACGTCGAAGACCATGTCGCCGACCGTGACCCGCTGAGCCGCCATTACGGTGACGCTACTCCGCAGACGTCCGGCAGACCCGCCTCTGCGGGCGTAACGTCCTGCTCGATCGGTGATCATCGTGGCGGAACAGAGGTGGATGGACCATGGCGACAGGCGCAGGATCGACCAGCACGCCCGCAGTCTCCGAGAGCGACCCGCAGCGCAATGCAGATCTCGCCCACGCGCTGCTGTTCTCCCTTGCCGCCGCGCTGGGCGGATTTCTCTTCGGCTACGACACCGCGGTGATCAACGGTGCGGTGAAGGCCATCCAGTCCCGTTTCGAGGCAGGCACCGCGGCAACCGGCCTCGTGGTGTCACTGTCGCTGATCGGCGCCGCCGGCGGCGCGTGGTTGGCGGGTGGTCTTGCCGACAGGTTGGGTCGCATCTGGGTGATGCGGATCGCCGCGGTCCTGTTCATCATCAGTGCCATCGGCTCGGCGTTGCCCTTCTCCATCGTCGACCTCGCCGCCTGGCGCGTGCTCGGCGGCATCGCCATCGGGGTGGCCTCGGTGATCTCCCCGGCCTACATCGCTGAGATCGCCCCGGCCGCCTACCGCGGACGTCTCGGTTCGATGCACCAGCTCGCCATCGTGCTCGGCATCGCGATCTCCGCGCTGGTCAACTACGCGCTGGCCAGCGCCGCAGGAGACTCGACCAAACCGCTGGGCCCCTTGGACGCATGGCAGTGGATGCTCGCCGTGGCTGCTGTTCCCGCGCTGCTGTACCTCGTGATGTCCTACACCATTCCCGAGTCCCCTCGCTTCCTCGTGGCGAAGGGGCGCACCGAGACCGCTCGCAAGATCCTCGGCGACCTGGAGGGCGGGGACCGTGACCAGGTGCAGGCCCGCCTCGAGGAAATCCGTACCTCGCTGAACATCGAGAAGCGCTCACGCGTGCGTGACCTGTTCACCGGAAGCAACTCGATGATTCCACTGGTGCTGCTCGGAGTCGGTCTGGCCGCGCTGCAACAGTTCGTCGGCATCAACGTGATCTTTTACTACAGCTCGTCGCTGTGGCAGTCCGTCGGCATCGGCGAGGACAAGTCGTTGCTGATCAGCGTGGTCAGCGCGGTGGTCAACATCGTGGGTACCTTCGTCGCCATCGCCGTCATCGACAAGATCGGCCGCAGACCGTTGCTGGCCATCGGGTCCGTCGGCATGGCGATCTCGCTGGGCACCGCCTCGTGGTGCTTCTCCCACGCCACGGGCATCTCGGCATCGGTGTCCGGGACAGGTTCTTCGGCGACGCTGCCGTCGCCCTACGGCACTATCGCCCTCGTCGCCGCGAATGCCTTCGTCTTCTTCTTCGCCCTGTCCTGGGGCCCGGTGGTGTGGGTGCTGCTCAGCGAGATGTTCCCCAATCGTTCCCGCGCGGCTGCCGTGGCGGTGGCCACCTCGGCGAACTGGATCGCCAACTTCGCCGTCACCGTCACCTTCCCCAGCTTCTCCGCGGCGAACCTTTCGATCACCTACGCCGGGTACGCCGCGATGGCGGTCATCTCGCTGTTCGTCGTGCTGAAGTTCGTCAAGGAGACCAACGGCCGGACCTTGGAGTCGAACGCCTGACGACGGTTTCGCCCGGACGGGTCAGACCCTGATGACTGCGAAGCGAGGGGTGAGCGGTCGCAGTGTTTTCGAGGTCCTCGTCCTGCGTCACCGGCTGGCCGCCCGGGGCTGCGGGGGCAAGGACCGCCAGACCCGTCGGCGGTCCGTGCTCGATCAGCTCCGTCAACGCAGCGGTGTCCAGATGCTGGCCGACCAGATCGCCGAGCAGATCGAGTTGTGCCTCGCGCATCGCGGCGACATCGGTGTCCGGCGCTACGACGAAGCCGGGTCGGCCGGCAGCCGCGGCGGCCCCCGTCAGCCAGGCGCGCCGAAAGCCGTTGTTGGCCAACAATCCATGCCAATGCGTGCCGTGCACCGCACCCCGAAGGCTGCCCTCGGGCGGTGAGTCCAGCAGCGCGCCGTCTCCGCTGTGCACCACCCGCCCGTGATGAATCTCATACCCGGACACCGCGTGCCCCAGCGCCGAACCCGACGGGGTGGCCAACACCTTCTCGCCGAGGAACTCCACCTCCAAGTCGAGCAGACCCAGCCCGGGCACCGCTCCCACCGAGGATTCCACGATGTCGGTGATCTTCTTCCCCAGCATCTGGTAGCCCCCGCAGATGCCGAGCACCGGCTTGCCCGCGGCAGCGTGGTCCACAATCGCCTCGGCCAGGCCGGGGCGGCGTAACCATGTCAGATCATCCACTGTGGACTTGGAGCCGGGGATCACCACCACGTCGGCGTTGAGAAGACGGGACGGTTCGGTGGCCCACCGCACGCTGATACCGGGCTCGCAGGCCAGCGCCTCGACATCCGTGGTGTTGGACACCCTGGGCAGCCGAATCACCACAACCCGCAGCCACTGGGTGCCCAGCGCGGGCCGCGGGCGGCCCACGTCGGCATCGGCCACCGTGCCCAGGGAGTCCTCGGCGTCGAGCCATAGGTTCGGGCTGAACGGCAGCACACCCAGCGTCGGGCGGTCGGTCAGCTTCCGCAGTTGTTCCAGGCCGGGGGCCAGCAAGTCAGGGTCTCCGCGGAACTTGTTGATGACGAAGCCCGCGATCAGGGCCTGATCCCCCCGTTCGAGGATCGCAAGCGTTCCGTACAGATGGGCCAGCACTCCCCCCCGGTCGATATCCCCGACCACCAACACCGGCAACCGCGCCGACCGGGCGAGGCTCATGTTCGCCAGGTCGGAGTGACGTAGGTTGATCTCCGCGGGCGAGCCGGCGCCCTCACAGATCACGACGTCGTAGGTGGCGCGCAGTTGCGCGAGACTGTCGGCCACCACCCGTCGCAGCTCCCCGCGATGCCGGTGGTAGTCGCCCGCGTCGACCTGACCGCGCGCGCGGCCCAATACCACCAGCTGCGAGCTGCGGTCGCTGCCAGGTTTGAGCAGCACCGGGTTGAACGCGGTACTCGGGGCCAGCCCACAGGCCGCGGCCTGCAGCGCCTGGGCCCGACCGATCTCTCCGCCGTCCAGGGTGACCACGGAGTTGTTAGACATGTTCTGCGCCTTGAACGGGGCGACAGACACACCCTGGCGGTGCAGCCAGCGGCAGATCCCCGCGACCAGCACGCTCTTGCCCGCGTCGGAGGTGGTGCCGGCGACGAGCAGCGCCCCCTTCACGCTCCGGTCACGGGACAGTCAGAATTTCCGAGCCGGTCTCCGTGACCAGGACGGTGTGCTCGAACTGCGCGGTCCAGCTCTTGTCCTTGGTGAGCACCGTCCAGCCATCGTCCCACTGGTCGTAGTCGATGCCGCCGAGGGTGATCATCGGCTCGATGGTGAAGGTCATGCCCGCCTCGATGACGGTGTCCACGTTGGGCTCGTCGTAGTGCAACACCACGAGTCCACTGTGGAACGCACGTCCGATGCCGTGGCCGGTGAAGTCGCGCACAACCCCGTAGCCGAAGCGGCTGGCGTAGGCCTCGATCACCCGCCCGACTACGTTGAGCTGACGTCCGGGCTTGACGGCCTTGATCGCGCGCATGGTCGCCTCGTGGGTGCGTTCGACGAGTAGTCTCGCCGGCTCACTGACCTCACCGGCGAGGAAGGTGCCATTGGTGTCGCCGTGCACCCCGCCGATGAAACCGGTGACGTCGATGTTCACAATGTCGCCGTCTTCGATCACGGTCGAGTCGGGGATGCCATGGCAGATCACCTCGTTCACCGAGGTGCAGCAGCTTTTGGTAAAGCCGCGATAGCCCAGCGTCGACGGATAGGCTTTGTGGTCGCACAGGAACTCGTGCACCACACGGTCCACCTCATCCGTGCTCACGCCCGGCGCGACCGCCTCGCCACCCGCGGCGAGGGCTTGGGCCGCAATCCGCCCGGCGACGCGCATCGCTTCGATGACCTCGGGGGTCTGCACCCAGGGGTCGGTGCTGGGGGTCGGCGCCGCTTTGCCGACGTACTCCGGGCGGGGGATGTCGCGGGGCACGCTGCGCAGCGGGGTGGGCTGACCGGGAACGAGAGCAGATCGGGCGATGGTAGGAACAGACATGCCCTCAGAGTAGTGCTCGAGGATCAGTACCCGGGTGGCAGTGCGGCGAGGAACTGGCCACACATCAGCACCGCGTTGCCCGAGCCCCCACCGCCGACGATGAACGACGCGAAGGCGATGTCACCGCGGTAACCGACAAACCAGGCGTGCGAGTTGCTGCCGTCGCCGTACTGCGCTTCCCCGGTCTTGCCGAACACCTCCCCCTGGGTGTCCACACCGTGGGCCGATCCGCCGGTGATCACCTGCCGCATCATCAGCCGCAGCTGGTCGAGTACCGGCGCGGGCACGGGGGCAGGGTCTCCCTCGACCGTGGTCGTAGCGCCCTGGATCAGCACGGGCACCGGGCTACCGCCGTGCGCGACCGACGCCGCCGCGAGGGTCATCCCGAATGGGCTGACCTGCACATCGCCCTGACCGATCGCGTCCTCGGCGCGTTTGACGAGGTCGGCGGCAGGTGGAATCTGTCCGGTCACTGTGGTGACGCCCCGGACGGCGTAGTCCCGGCCCACCCCGAGCTGCAGTGCGCTCTTGGTCAACGCATCGGCAGGCAAGGAGCCCGAGAGCTGGGCAAAGGTGGTGTTGCATGAGGCGGCGAACGCACTACGTAGGGGCACCGTGCCGAGGTCGAACTCGTTGTAGTTCGGGATGCGGCGGACGCCACCGATCACTGTGCTGGCCGGGCACGCACTGGGCGTCTCGGCAGTGACGTTACCGGCCTGCAGCGCGGCGGCCGCAGTGATGATCTTGAAGGTCGATCCGGCCGGGTACAGTCCGGACAGTGCGATGGGCCCGCTCGCGTCGGCGACGGGATTCTGGGCGACGGCGAGAATCTCGCCGGTGGACGCCTTGATGGCCACCGTCACCGCCGGCTTGACCTCGGTGTTCACGGCGGCTTGCGCCGCGTTCTGCACCCCACGGTCCAGGGTGAGACGCACCGCGGGGGCGGGCTCGGCCGGTGTGGTGGACAGGGTGTCGATCTGGGCACCGTTGGGGCTGACCGTCACGACGCGCCACCCGGCTTTACCGGCCAGCTCGTCGTCCACCGATTTAGCCACCTGGCTCACCAATGTGGCCGCGAACGCGGGATCCGCGGTGAGCAAGCGCGCCTGGGTGGAGAAGCTGACCCCGGGCAGCGGGTAGATGGCAGCTTTGATCGACTGGTAGTCGGCGTCGCGCAGGGTGGCCACCGGGTACGGAGCGCCGCTGGCCGCTCCCGCGAGGATCGACGGCCCAGTGATGGTCGGGTCGAAGCGGAGCAGGGCCGCCGAGAGGCTGTTGGCCACGGCGCCGAGATCACCGGCGGCCGCCGGATTGAGCACGATGTTCACCACCACGCCCGGGGTCAGGACCGGCTGGCCACCGCGGTCGAGCACGGATGCGGTGGGCGCGTCGTCCACCCGTAACGCCAAGGTCTGATTCGCTGCGAGCTTGGGGTGTAGGTCTGTCGTGCTCCACCGCACCGACCACACATTCTTGGTTCGCCCCAGGGTCAACGCTCCCGGGTAAGTCCACGTCCGGCCCTGCGGCAGCTTCCAGCTGACCGTGAAGTCCGCGGTGGCGGTGTCCCCGGTGGTGCGAACCTGCCGCACGTGAGTGTCCACCGAGTCGGGCTTGAGCGCACTGCGGGCGGCCTGGATGGCGGCACTCGCCTGCTGCGGCTGGTCGGTCGTCGCGGCAGCGGCAGCCGAATCTCCGGCGGAAAAGGCGCGAAGGAACGCAGTGGCTGCGGCATCCGGCCCGGGGGGTGCAGCGCTGCAGGCCGCCAACGAGACGACGCCGAAGACCACAGCGACGAGTGCGCACAGGCGCCGAATTGAGCGGGAGGACATCGCTGTCCAGCATAGGCGCGGGTCCGCGGGGCAACTGTCAGTGCAGCAGCACGGTGACATTCAGTGCAGCAGCACGGTGGCGAAGGTCGCAACCTGCGTGAACCCGATGCGGTCGTAGACTCGCCGCGCGGCGGTGTTGTAGTCGTTGACGTACAGCGACGGCGTACGGCCTGCGGTTCGGACGAAGTCGGCGACGGCGGCGGTGGCGGCGGTGGCGAGTCCGGTACCCCGGCGGTCCGGACGGACCCACACGCCCTGTATCTGCCCGACGCGCGCGGACCTCGCCCCCACTTCTGCTTTGAAGGTCACCTCGCCGTCGTCGAAGCGTGCGAAGGCCCGTCCCTCGGCAATCACCTCCTGAACCCTCCTGCGGTAGTGCCGTCCACCATCAACCCCTGTCGGGTCCACCCCCACCTCCTCGGTGAACATCGCCACGGCAGCGGGAAGGTAGGAGTCCAGGTCGCCCGGTGCCACCCTGCGCACGAGGGGATCCGAGGAGATGCGGGGTGCGCCCGGGAGTACCAGCAGCGGCTGGCGGGGACGAACGTCGCGGGCGGGGCCCCACCACTCGGTGAGCATCTCCCACATGGGTAGCACCAACTCGGCCGCACCCACCAGTGCGGAACAGACGCGCTGTTGTCGACGCGCACGCTCGGCGAAGACGGCCAACGCGTCGCGGCTGCCGTAGACCGGGATCAGGTTGGTCCCCGAGTAGCACAATGAGCGAGCGGGGTCATCAACGCTCCACAGCGCCGCGCCCAAGCGACTCGGGGAGGCACCGTAGGCCTCGACCCGCGCAGCGACCATGCAGTTGGCCACCGGGTCCTTGTTGAGCGCCCGTAGCACGTCCACAGTGGAACGCTCAGTGAGCTGGTGCACCCCGGCTGCCCGCAGCATCGCAGTCAACCAGCCACGCCGGGGGCGGACATCATCAGCCGACCTTGCCGGTGGCGAGCATCAACCGACCGTCACGGCCGGCGTGCCTGCATCGCCGGCGCCGCTGGCCTGCAGCTGGTCGGCGATCTTCATCGCCTCCTCGATCAGGGTTTCCACGATCATCGCCTCGGGCACCGTCTTGATCACCTCACCCTTGACGAATATCTGGCCTTTGCCGTTGCCCGAGGCCACCCCGAGGTCGGCCTCGCGGGCCTCCCCCGGGCCGTTGACCACGCAGCCCATTACGGCGACGCGCAGCGGGACCTCCATGCCCTCCAGTCCGGCGGTCACCTCGTCGGCGAGGGTGTAGACGTCGACCTGCGCCCGTCCGCAGGAAGGGCAGGAGACGATCTCCAGTTTGCGTGGCCGCAACCCCAGCGACTGCAAGATCTGGGTGCCGACCTTGACCTCCTCCACCGGCGGCGCGGACAGCGACACCCGGATGGTGTCCCCGATCCCCTTGGACAGCAGCGCGCCGAAGGCGACAGCGGACTTGATAGTGCCCTGAAACGCCGGGCCGGCCTCGGTGACGCCGAGGTGCAGCGGGTAGTCGCACTGCTGGGCGAGTAGCTCATAGGCGCGCACCATGGTCACCGGGTCGTTGTGTTTCACCGAGATCTTGATGTCGTTGAAGCCGTGCTCGGCGAACAGCCCGGCTTCCCACAACGCCGACTCCACCAGCGCCTCCGGGGTGGCCTTTCCGTACTTGTGCAGAATTCGCGGGTCCAAAGAGCCGGCGTTGACGCCGATGCGGATGGGGATGCCCGCATCCTTGGCGGCGAGCGCGACCTCCCGGACCCGGCCGTCGAACTCCTTGATGTTCCCCGGGTTCACCCGCACCGCGGCGCAACCGGCCTCGATGGCGGAGAAGATGTAGCGCGGCTGAAAGTGGATGTCGGCGATCACCGGGATCTGGCTCTTGGCGGCGATGACCTTCAGCGCCTCGGCGTCCTCGGTGCGCGGACACGCCACCCGCACGATGTCACAGCCCGCGGCCGTGAGCTCAGCAATTTGCTGCAGCGTCGCATTGACGTCGTGGGTCTTGGTGGTGGTCATCGACTGCACCGACACCGGGTGCTCGCTGCCCACCCCGACGTCGCCGACGTACAGCTGACGAGTCGCGCGGCGCGGCGCGAGCACCGGTTGCGGCGCCTCGGGCATACCGAGCGTGACGGGTGTGGTCATGGCTGACCTTCCTCCGAAGTAGGTTGGCACTCACTTGAACAACTGAATTGGGTTGACCACGTCGGCGATGACGGTGAGCACGGTGACGCCGCCGCCCAGCAGGAGGACCACATAGGTCAGCGGCAGCAGCTTGGTGTAGTCGATCGGCGCGCCCTTGGCCTTGCCCATGGCCCGCCGGATGCTATCCCGGATCTTCTCATAGATCGTGATGGCCATGTGTCCCCCGTCCAGCGGGAGTAGCGGCACCAAATTGAACACGCCGATGAAGAAGTTCAAGCTGGCCAGCAGCAGGATGAAGATTTGCCACAGCCCGCGTTCGGCCACCTGACCCCCGATGACGCTCGCTCCCACCACGCTGATCGGAGTATCAGCGCTCCGGGGTGCACCGCCGATGGCCTTGACCACCGCGGGCACCTTCTCCGGAAACCGGAGCAGGCTCTGCCAGGTCTTGTCGAACATGGTCCCGGTGAACGCGACGGTGCCCGGAACGGCAGAGAGCCCGTTGTACTGCGTGGTCAGGCTCTCGGGTGCCACCCCGATCGCCGCAACGTCCTGCGTGTGGGGTGTGGGATCGTTCGGTGCGGTGACGTAGCGCTGCACCTGGGCCGGTTGGACCTGCAGGTGCACGTCCTGCCCGTCGCGACCGACGGTGAAGTCGGCGGGTCCCCTCAGCGCCTGAGTGGCCGCGACGACGTCGGCGAAGGTGGGCGTCGGTGTGCCGTTCACGGCTTTGATGACGTCCCCCGATCGCATCCCGGCAAGCTCGGCGGGCCCGGGCCCGGTGCAGGGCGCGTAGTTGCCCGCCGAGTCCTGGGTAGGCGCCGCACACGCCACCTCGCCGACCGTCGCGGCGGGGCTCGCGTCGAGGTTGGGCAGGCCGTAGCTGACGGCGAGAATGTAGATCAGAATGATGCCGATGATGAAGTGCGTGATGGGGCCGCCAAGCATGACAGCGATCCGTTTCCACGCACTTTGCTTGTACATCGCCCGGTCGACCTCGTCAGGCTCCAGCTCGTCCAGCGCCGTCATGCCCGCAATGTCGCAGAACCCACCAGCGGGGATGGCTTTGAACCCGTACTCGGTCTCGCCGCGGGTGAAGGAGAACAACCGAGGACCGAAGCCGATGAAGTAGCGGCGCACCTTCATACCGAAGGCCTTGGCGATGAGGAGGTGGCCAAACTCGTGCAGTGCGATCGAGACTCCGATGCCGAGCGCGAAGAGAATCACGCCGATGGCAAACGCCATTTGAGCACTCCTACTTGTTCACCACGCACGCCGTTGTCACCCCAACGGTACCGGCTGCGGCCTGCACCCCCGTCGACGGTGACTTATCGCCGGGTCATCTCGCGCGCACGCTCGCGGGCCCAACCCTCCGCGGCCAACACTTCGTCCACCGTCGCCGGCGGCGCTGTGAACTCATCCGCCTCGGTCAGCACCGCCTCGACACTCCGTACGATCGCCGGAAAGGAGATCGCTCCGGCGAGGAAAGCCTGTGCTGCTTCTTCATTGGCGGCGTTGAACACCGCGGGCAGGCAGCCCCCGGTGGTCCCGGCGGCGCGCGCGAGGTTCACCGCCGGGAACACCGCGTCGTCCAGCGGTTCGAACTCCCACGTCGTTGCCGTGCCAAAGTCGCAAGCAGTCACAGCGCCGGCGATGCGATCGGGCCAGCCGAGCGCGAGGGCTATGGGCAGGCGCATGTCCGGCGGACTGGCCTGGGCCAGGGTGGATCCGTCGGTGAAGGTGACCATCGAATGCACGATGGACTGGGGGTGCACGGTGACGTCGATGCGGTCATACGGCACGCCGAACAACAGGTGGGTCTCGATCAGCTCCAGGCCCTTGTTCACCATCGTGGCGGAGTTCAACGTGTTCATCGGCCCCATCGACCAGGTGGGGTGCGCCTTGGCCTGCGCCGGGTTGATGGTCTCCAGGTCTGCTGCACTCCATCCCCGAAACGGACCGCCGGACGCGGTGAGCACCAGTCGCGCGACCTCCCCGGCTGTCCCGCCGCGCAGGCACTGCGCCAGCGCAGAGTGCTCGGAGTCGACCGGCACGATCTGGCCTGGAGCGGCCGCAGCGGTCACCAACGGTCCGCCGGCCACCAACGACTCCTTGTTGGCCAGTGCCAGCCGTGCACCCGTCGCCAGCGCCGCCAGGGTCGGGCGCAGCCCGAGCGAGCCCACGAGCCCATTGAGCACCACGTCCGCGTGGGTGTTCTGCACCAGCGCGGTGGCGGCATCGGGGCCGTCGATCACCTCGATCTCGGGCAGCTGCTCGCGCAGTCGCGCCGCCGCGGCACGGTCCGCGATGGCCACAGTGCGGACGCCAGTCGCCTGTACCTGCGCTGCTACCGCATCGATGTCTCCTCCGCGGGCGGCCAGGCCGACCACGCGAAACCGATCCGGATTGGCCGCGATGACCTGCAACGCTTGGGTGCCGATGGACCCGGTGCTGCCCAGTAGCAGGATTCGCCGTACGCCGTTGTCGGTGTCGCTCACTGGCACATCCCCACGTCGCTTCGCTCGCTCATGCGCACATCCCCACGTCGCTTCGCTCGCTCATGCGCACAGTGTGCCCGGTGGGGTCATACGGGAATGCGGGGCGGAGGACCGCTAGTATCCACGCACATGCCGAAGGCAAGGAGACCAGACCGTGGCTGACAAGCAACTGGAGCACACCTCGTCCTCGACCGCTCTGTCCACGGTCGAAGACGAGCCCTCCGCCGAGTGGGGCTGGCACGGGGAGGCGCCCCGCCTGACCCGGGCCGCCGGCTGGGTGTCCGCGGCCATCCTGTTGGTGTTCCTGATCGGTAATCACCGCGGCCACGTCGAGGACCTCTGGTTGATCGGGATGGCGCTGGTGCTCGTGGTGATCCTGCTGCGCGACGCCGCCAAGCGCCGCACGTCCTGGCGTAAGTAGCTAAAGTCCAGGCTCGCTTACCCTTCGGCTGCGAGTTGCCCGCACGCGGCGGCAATCTCCTGACCGCGCGTATCCCTCACGGTGCATGACACTCCGGCCGCCCGCACTCGACGGACGAACTCGCGCTCCACCGGTTTGGGGCTCGCGTCCCACTCGCTGCCCGGCGTCGGGTTGAGCGGGATCAGGTTGACGTGCACCAGCGCGCCCAGCGCCGCCTTGAGCTTCTTAGCCAACAGGTCCGCGCGCCAGGGCTGGTCGTTGACATCGCGGATCAACGCATATTCGATGGACACTCGCCGCCCCGACGTATCGGCGTAGTACCGGGCGGCCTGCAACACCTCGGCGACTGACCACCGGTTGTTCACCGGCACCAGGGTGTCGCGGAGCTCATCATCGGGAGTGTGCAGCGACACCGCCAGCGTGACCGTGAGACCCTCGTCGGCCAACCGGCGGATGGCCGGCGCCAGGCCCACCGTCGACACCGTCACCGAGCGCTGGGAAATCCCCAACCCGTTCGGCGCGGGCTCGGTGATGCGGCGCACAGCAGCCACGACGCGTTTGTAGTTGGCCAACGGCTCCCCCATTCCCATGAAGACGACGTTGGACAACCGGCCTGGTCCCCCGCCGACCTCACCGTCGCGCATCGCCGCCGCCGCGGCACGGACCTGGTCCACGATCTCGGCCGTGGACAGGTTGCGGTCCAGGCCACCCTGGCCAGTAGCACAGAAGGGGCACGCCATCCCGCAGCCGGCCTGGCTGGAGATGCACAGGGTCGCGCGATCGGGGTAACGCATGAGCACGCTCTCGATCAGTGTTCCGTCATGCGCCCGCCAGAGGGTCTTGCGGGTGGTCCCCTCGTCGCAGGACAGGTGGCGCACCGGGGTGAACAAGGTGGGAAACAGCGCCTCGGCCACTCGCTCGCGCACGGAGGTCGGGAGATCCGTCATTTGCGCCGCATCAGCCTGCAGGCGCCCGTAGTACTGCCGCGCAAGCTGGTCGGCCCGAAACGCCGGAAGGCTGAGCTCCTTGATGGCGGCCTTGCGCTCCGCGGCATCGAGGTCGGCGAGGTGGCGCGGTGGCAATCCGCGCTTGGGGGCACCGAACACGAGCGGCAACGAAACCATGATGACTCAGTATCTCATTGTTGACGCGGATAATTTTCGGCGTGTCACGACGTGCGCACGCAAGCTCGGCACGACATCATCAAGGCATGCAGAACGAGTCGAGCACCCCCGCCGCGAGCCCAGAGCCGACGAGCCCAGCGACCTCGGCCCCCGCAGCAGGTAACGCCGGCGCGACGAACACCCCCGAGTCGAGCCCCGGTGCCACCGACACCCGATCGATCAAGCGGACCCGGACCGCGGGCGCCTGGCTGGGGTTGATCGTCGGTGCGTTGATTCTGATCCTGCTGCTCGTCTTCATTCTGCAAAACTCCGACGGCACGCCAGTCCACATCTTGTTCTGGTCCTTCAACCTCCCCCTGGGCGTGAACATGCTCTTCGCCGCGATTGCCGGTGCGCTGATCATGGCACTGGCGGGTGGCGCCCGGATCTTGCAGCTGCGCAAGGCATACCGCAGGAAACCCCCTCGGCTCTGACCCTTACCGCCTGCTGGTCAGCGTCTTGCGGCGCCAGTGCACGCGGTAGGCCACCTCCACGCTGGTCCCCGGCGTCGTCGCGAAAGCCCGGTGGGCTACCTCAGCCGAGAATTCGACACCGAGCACGTCCCGCAGCATGTCCCGGTTCTCGAACCGCCAGAGGGTGTCCACGCGTCGCATCGCAAAGCCGTGTGCCGCGAAGAACTGCTCGACGAGCGACGGTCGGTAGTCGGGCAGATCAGCGCGCATCCACGCGCCGTAGGGTGAGCGGCTCGCGTCGAGGTCCACCACCACCAGCACGCCGCCCGGACGCAGCACCCGGGAGGCTTCGGCGAGACCCGGCTCACAACTCGGGCCGAAGAAGTACGCGGTGCGCGCGTGAGCCACGTCGATACTGTTGTCCCCCAGGGGAAGCGTCTGCGCCGACCCGCACTGCACCGTCGTCGTTGCGAGATCCCTGACTCGCCGGCGGGCGAGGGCGACCAGGCTTTGGTGCGGCTCGACGCCCAGCACCGAGCGGGCGTCGGCCGCAAACATCGGCAGGTGAAAGCCTGCGCCACAACCGATGTCAAGCACATCGCGGTCGTACCAGTCGGCTACCTCGCGCACCGTCTGCGCCAGGGCACCGTCCGCGTCTTGGGCCTTGTTCTCCGCCTCGTACGTCGCCGGCCAGCGCCACAGGTTGGGGCTGGGAATCACACCGGGTTGCGTCAGGCCAGCACGCTGGGTCACACCAGGACGCTGAGCAGCAGCCACGCCACCACTGCCGAGGGGAGCACGGAGTCCAGCCGGTCCATCAGCCCCCCGTGCCCGGGCAGCATCGACCCCATGTCCTTGATGCCCAGGTCGCGCTTGACCTGGGATTCGATGAGGTCCCCGAGGGTGGCGGCTACCACGATCACCGCTCCGAACAGCAGACCGTACAGCGGCGAGGCGTGCAGCAATAACGCGAAGGTCAGGGCTCCCCCGATGAGTCCGGCGAGAATCGAGCCGCCGAACCCCTCCCAGGACTTCTTGGGGCTGATGGCCGGAACCATGGGGTGCTTACCGAACAACGCACCCACCGCATAGCCGCCGATGTCGGAACAGGCGACGCCGATCATCAAGCATGCCACCTTGGCCGCCCCTTGATCCTGCAGGACCAGCAGCACCGCCGTCGCACCGAACAACGGCACCCAGGCGGTGACGAAGATCGACACCGCGGTGTCGCGCAGGTAGTGCTCCGTCGGTCCCCACAGCCGCCAGACCATGCATGCGATCACCGTGAGGACGAAGGCGACCAGCGTGGCCTCCGCCTTGTACCACGCCAGCCACACCACGGCCTGGCCGCCCGTCAGCACCGGCAGCAGCGCGATGGGCACCCCCACGTGGCGCATAGCCGAACCGACTTCCCAGGTCGCGACCGCCATGGCCACCGCAACAATCGGGATCCACACATGCGGGAAAAGGATCAGTGTGCAGATGATCAGCGCGCCGAGTGTGCCCCCCACCGCGATGGCGGCCGGCAGGTTACGGCCAGCTCGAGACGCGACCGGGGCAGCTGTCGTCCCCGCCTTGTCCACCACCCCGCCGTCGTCGGCCACCTTGAGTTCCTGTTCTCGTTTCGCGCTGCGCCCGCTTCACTACAGGAGGTCCTCAGACCTCCATCAGCTCCGACTCCTTGTGCTTGACCATCTCGTCGATTTGGGCAACGTAGCGCGCCGTCACCTTGTCCAACTCCTTCTCGGCCCGGCTGACCTCGTCCTCTCCCGCGTCGCCGTCCTTCTGGATACGGTTCAGCTCATCCATGGACTTGCGGCGCACGCTGCGGACCGACACCCTGGCATCCTCGCCCTTGCCGCGGGCCTGCTTCGCGAAATCCCGGCGGCGCTCCTCGGTCAGCTGCGGGAGCGCGATGCGGATGATCTGTCCGTCGTTCGACGGGTTGACGCCGAGGTCGGAGTTGCGGATCGCCGTCTCGATCGCCCGCAGCATGGTCGCCTCGTACGGCTTGATCACCGCCATGCGGGCCTCGGGCACGGTGACGCTGGCCAGCTGGGTCACCGGGGTCATCGCGCCGTAGTACTCCACCGCGATACGGTTGAACATGCCGGGGTTCGCGCGTCCGGTCCGGATTCCGCCCAGGTCGTCCCTGGCCACCGTGATGGCCTTCTCCATCTTCTCCTCGGCCTCGAAGAGGGCTTCCTCGATCACAGTGCTTCCTCCGGTCTTGTCGTGCGCGTCTACGGGTGAGATGTCTAGTGTGCCGGTGTGTGCACCAGCGTGCCGATCTTCTCCCCGGCCACCGCCCGCGCGATGTTGCCCTGCACCAGCAGGTTGAACACCAGCATCGGCATGTTGTTGTCCATGCAGAGGCTGAACGCCGTGGCGTCGGCAACCTTGAGACTGCGCTCGAGCACCTCGCGGTGGGTGACCTCGGTGAACATCGTCGCGCTCGGGTCGGTCTTGGGGTCGGCGGTGAACACACCGTCGACCCCCTTGGCCATCAGCACCACCTCGGCGCCGATCTCCAGCGCGCGCTGCGCCGCCGTCGTATCCGTGGAGAAGTAGGGCATGCCCATGCCGGCACCGAAGATGACGACACGGCCCTTTTCCAGGTGCCGCTGGGCCCGGCGAGGAATGTAGGGCTCGGCGACCTGGCCCATAGAGATGGCGGTCTGCACCCGGGTGTCCACCCCCTGCTTCTCCAGGAAGTCTTGCAGCGCAAGGCAGTTCATCACGGTACCAAGCATGCCCATGTAGTCAGCGCGGGAGCGTTCCAGGCCATGCTGTTGCAACTCCGCGCCGCGGAAGAAGTTTCCCCCGCCGATCACCACGGCAACCTCGGCGCCAGAGCGGACCACCTCGGCGATCTGCACCGCCACCGCCTGCACGACATCGGGATCGACACCGACGCTGCCACCGCCGAACATCTCTCCGCCCAGCTTGAGCAGCACGCGACGATAACCGTCGCGTGGCGCGGTTGCGGCGTGATCGGTCATCGGACTCCTCGGTAGCTGGTGCTGGCCCGGCACACAACAGCGGGGCAATCTCGAGCACACACTGCGAACCAGAGTGTGGCCGGGACGGCCCCGCCATCTTGCCTCATGGGGTTCCGGTCAGCTCTGACCAACCTCGAAGCGGGCGAAACGGGTGACGGTGACACCCGCCGCATCCAAGAGTGCCTGCACCGACTTCTTCGAATCCTGCACCGAGGACTGCTCCAACAACACGACGTCTTTGAAGAAGCCGTTGACCCGACCTTCGATGATCTTAGGCAGTGCCTGCTCCGGCTTGCCCTCCTCGCGTGCCGTCTGCTCGGCGATCCGACGCTCGTTGGCGACGGTCTCCTCGGGGACGTCCTCGCGCGTGACGTAGCGCGCCTTCAGCGCTGCGACCTGCATGGCGGCGCCTCGAGCGGCTTCCGCCGCACCGACACCGTCCCCGCTGTACTCCACGAGCACGCCCACGGCAGGCGGCAGGTCGGCGCTGCGCTTGTGCAGGTAGGTGGCAACAGGCCCATCGAAGGAGACCACCCGGCGCAACTCGAGCTTCTCGCCGATCTTGGCGGAAAGCTCCTTGACGGTGTCCTCCACGGTCTTGTCCCCGGCCGTGGCCGCCTTCAACGCGTCCACGTCGGCCGGCTTTGCCTCGGCGGCTGCGTTGACCACAGCCTCACCGAGCTTCTGGAAGTCGTCGTTCTTGGCGACGAAGTCGGTCTCACAGTTGAGCTCGACCATCACGCCGTCCTTGGCAGCCACCAGGCCTTCGGCGGTGGAGCGCTCGGCGCGCTTGCCGACGTCCTTGGCCCCCTTAATGCGCAGATGCTCGACTGCCTTGTCGAAATCGCCGTCGTTGTCGGCGAGCGCGTTTTTGCAGTCCATCATGCCGGAGCCGGTCAGCTCGCGGAGCCGTTTGACGTCAGCGGCGGTGTAGTTCGCCATGGTCGGCGAGCCTCCTTGTTTCCAGTTGCGGTTGGGCACGGGCGAGCCGGGCACCGTGGGTGCCCGGCTCGACGGTGTTCAGGAGTTGATTGCGGTGCTGTCTGCGCTCTTGACGGGGGTGTCCGTGTCGCTCACGGGTGCTCCGCCGATGGCCGACTCTGCCGCAGCGGTCTCGGGGATCCCGGCGGCCTCCTCGACCGTCTCGGTGACGGCCGTCGCCGCGGACGGTGCCGCGGCGGCAGGCAGCTCACTAATCGGAACCTCGGTCGCTGGAACCTCGGTAGCTGGCGCTTCGGTCGCTGGCGCCTCGGCCTGGGCAGCGGCCTCGGCGGCTGGGGCCTCGGCGGTCGCCGACTGGGCGAGCAGCTCCTGCTCCCACTCGGCCAGCGGCTCGTTGGCGGCACCCTCGGGCTTCGAGTCACCGTCTCCGCTGCGACCGGCGCGGGCCTGCAGACCCTCGGCGACGGCCGTGGCCACCACCTTGGTGAGCAGGGCAGCGGAGCGAATGGCGTCGTCGTTGCCCGGGATCGGGTAGTCGACGAGGTCAGGGTCGCAGTTGGTGTCCAGGATCGCCACCACCGGGATCTTCAGCTTGCGCGCCTCGGCCACCGCGAGGTGCTCCTTGTTTGTGTCGACGATCCACACTGCGCTGGGCACCTTGGCCATGTCGCGGATACCGCCGAGGGTGCGGGCCAGCTTGGTCATCTCCCGCGTGAGCATAAGAATTTCTTTCTTGGTGCGGCCCTCGAAGCCACCGGTCTGCTCCATGGACTCGAGTTCCTTGAGCCGCTGCAGACGCTTGTGCACGGTCTGAAAGTTAGTGAGCATGCCGCCCAACCAGCGCTGGTTGACGTAGGGCATGCCTACGCGGGTTGCCTGTTCGGCGATGGACTCCTGCGCCTGCTTCTTGGTGCCGATGAACATCATGGTGCCGCCGTGCGCGACGGTCTCCTTGACGAACTCGAACGCCCGGTCGATGAAGACCAGCGTCTGCTGCAGGTCGATGATGTAGATGCCGTTGCGGTCGGTGAAGATGAACCGCTTCATCTTGGGGTTCCAACGACGGGTCTGGTGCCCGAAGTGTGCGCCGCTGTCGAGCAGCTGCTTCATGGTGACGACTGCCATGGTGTGGTCGAGGGCGAACCCTCGTCCTCGCTTTCTTGCTATGCACGCCTGCGAGCGTGCGGCCGGTTGTCGCGCTGGCCGTGGTGACCAACGCCCTGGCGTCCGAGCAGGATGCCGGACCCGCTCAGACGGGACCGCCGGCAACCGTCCACCTGGTGCAACGGGTGGGGCTCAGGCGCGCGAAGTCGACCCGTTCACACACGGGCCGCGGTAACAGTGTACGACCTTCGCGGACGCCAAGTCGCCACCGGCTCATTCGCTGTGGACAACCTCGCCCCTGTCCACACGGGGCAGCGTTACGGCGACATGTGACGCACGGGTGGGCGAGGCTGGGCAGATGTTTCGTCGCTGGGCTCTGTTGGCGTGCTGTGTCCTCGCCGCCGTTGCTGTCCTGCCGCCTGGTGCGGCCGCGGCCGCGGGCGGTGGTGGTGGCGGCCCGACAGCAGCGCCCCGGAGCGACTACGGCTGGCCCCTGGCCGGGTGGCCGCGCGTGGCCCGACCGTTTCAACCGCCGGCGAGCAAGTACGGGCCCGGTCACCGCGGGGTCGATCTGGCCGCCGCCGTGGGCACGCCGGTACTGGCGGCCGGCGACGGAGTTGTGGTAGCCGCCGGAGAGCTCGCCGGACGCGGCGTGGTGTCGGTGCAACATCCCGATGGGCTGCGCACCACCTACGAACCGGTGCTCGCGCAGGTACATTCGGGGGCAGCGGTAGTGCGCGGCCAGCCACTCGGGGTGCTCGAACCCGGCCACCCCGGCTGTGCCGCCGCAGCGTGCTTGCACTGGGGTGTGCGCCGCGGGGAGGTGTACCTCGACCCGCTTCGGCTGATCGGACATTGGCAGGTCCGGCTCAAGACGTGGGAGGCGTGAGCGTCACGCGCGTGGGTGAGCTTGCTGGTGGACCGCACGCAGCCGCTCGACGCTGACGTGGGTGTACAGCTGGGTGGTGGCCAGGGTGGCGTGCCCGAGCAGCTCCTGCACCACGCGGAGATCGGCGCCCCCCTCGAGCAGATGGGTGGCCGCGGAGTGCCGCATACCGTGCGGCGCGAGGTCCGGCGCCCCGGGCACGGCGTCGACCACCTGATGCACCACGCGCCGCACCGCCCGTTGGTCCAGGCGGCCACCGCGCGCACCGAGCAGCAGCGCGGCCCCACTGGATGGTGTGCGCAGCCGCGGGCGGCCGTGGGTGAGCCAGGTGCGGAGAGCCCGATCGGCGGGTATCCCGAACGGCACGGCGCGTTCGGTGCCCCCCTTCCCCAGTACTAAAAGCAGTCGCCGGGCGTCATCCACCGATTCGAGGTCCAGCCCGCAGAGCTCGCCGACCCGGATGCCGGTGGCGTACAACAGCTCCATCACCAAGTGATCGCGCAGGGCCGGTGGGTCCTGCTGCGCGGCTCCGTGCGCCGCCGCGTCGAGTGCCTGGCCCGCTTGTTCTGGACGAAGCACGGCGGGCAGGGTGCGGTGGGCGCGCGGCGCGACCAGGCGCACGGCGGGATCGTTGTCGATCAGTCCGGCCCGCAGCGCCCACGCCGTGAAACAGCGCGCCGCCGCCGTGCGTCGCGCCAGGGTGGTGCGCGCGACCCCGGCTGCGGCTTGGGCGGCAAGCCAGGACCGCAGTACGGGCAAGGTCAGCTGGACCAGTTCAACCACCGCCGGGTCCGCGCCCAGGCCGTGGACCAGCAGCGAGCGGACGTCGCCGCAGTACGCGCGCACCGTGTGCTCGGAGCGTCCGCGCTCCAACCGGAGGTGTTGCGCGAAGGCATCCAACTGCGCGTGGAGTGTCGCGGGCAGTTGCTGTTCATCCGTTGGGCTATCGGTGCGCACCTGCCCACCGTGCGACAGCGCCGGAGGGCGGTCAAGCCGCCGCGCCCGCAATCCGTCCCTGCGGCGGACTACTGGCGGCGTCCTACCGGCGCACCACCCGATGCCAGCCGTCCTCGGCCAGATGTGCGAAGCCCTCCATCTCCAGCATGGGCAACGCACCCCGTACGTCATCCATCGCAATACCAGATGTCTGCGCAAGTTGACGCTCGCTGGCACCGCCCGATGCCGGCAACGCACCGTGAACCTGGCCCGCGACGGTATCGAGGCCGTCAGTCGGGCGATGCTCGGCGATACCCAGCGGCAACTGTGGCGCGAGCTCGCCGATGCACCCGACCTCCTCGACGACCTCCGCGGCCGAGGTGACCAGCGTGGCTTCGCGCGTCCGCACCATCCGGTGGCACCCCGCAGAGCTCAGTGCAGTCACCGGGCCCGGCACGGCCATCACGGGCAGCCCAAGGTTGCGCGCCCAGGTCGCAGTGCTCCGCGCCCCACTGCGCCACCCGGCCTCCACGACCACAACACCATCGCTGAGCGCCGCCACCAAGCGGTTGCGCGCCAGGAAGCGGTGCCTGGCCGGCGTGGTGCCCGGTGGGTACTCGCTGATCACCAGACCCTGGCGGGCGATCTGTCGGAGGAGGGCACCGTGGCCGCTGGGATAGCACCGGTCGACCCCGCAGGCCAGCACCGCAACTGTCGAACCGCCGGCCCCCAACGCCGCACGGTGTGCCGCGCCGTCGATTCCGTACGCGGCACCGGACGTGATCGTCCATCCGTCGGCCGCAAGCTCGCAGGAGAGTTCGGCGGTCACATGCTCGCCGTAGCCGCTGGCAGCTCTGGTCCCGACGATCGCGACGGCACGCTCGGTGACGGCGCCGAGCGACGCGTTGCCCAGCACCCACAGCGCCAACGGTGCGTGCGCGCCGGGCACTCCGGACGCGGCGGCCCCGATGAACGGGAGCATCCGCCACGCGGGCCAATCGTCGTCGTCCGGGGTGATCAGGCGACCGCCCAACGATCGCAACAGCTCCAGATCGTCCGCGGAGCTGTCGAGGTGGTGGCGGGACTCGGTTCGAGTACGGACCACGTTCGGCAATGCACCCCGGTCACGGATTGCCCGCATGACAGGCTCGGGGCCGTGCTCGACCACCAGCGCACTGAGCGGTGCACAGGGCCCCTCGACCACCCTGGACAGGTAGGCCCACGCCCGACGGCGATCGTGGTGCGCAGTCGTCGTCATGCCGCTCTCCGGTCCCGAAACAGCAGGGCAGCGGCAACCTCATTGCATTGTGGTCGCTCGTGGCCGCGGAGATCGGCCAGGGTCCACGCCACACGCAGCGCCCGGTCCGCACCGCGCGCGGTGATCTCCCCCCTCCGTAGACCCTTCTCCAGTGGCACCAGCGCTGCGCGATCCAATCGGAAACGCTGACGCAGGGCAGGTCCCGGAACTTCTGCGTTCGTGCGCCAGCCATAAGGCGCCCAACGCGCGGTAGCGGCGGCGCGGGCGTTGGCCACGCGTGCACGAACCGCGGCAGAGCTCTCCGCGGTCTCGTCGGTCAGCGCAGCCGCGGCAAGACCGCACATGGGAACCCGAAGGTCCACCCGGTCCAGCAACGGCCCCGACAGGCGCCCCAGATAACGTCGTCGCACCGTCGGGGGGCACACACAATCGAGTTCGCGGGCCGGCGCGCACGGGCACGGATTGGCCGCCAGAATCAGTTGGAATCGCGCGGGGTAGCGCGCGACGCCGTCTCGCCGAGCGATGCGGACCTCGCCGTCTTCCAACGGAGTCCGCAGCGCCTCGAGCGCGCGGGAGCCGAACTCGGGACACTCGTCGAGGAAAAGCACCCCCCGATGGGCCCGGCTGACCGCGCCTGGCCTGGCCATGCCCGAGCCGCCACCGACGAGTGCGCTCACCGAGCTGGTGTGGTGCGGAGCGACAAACACCGGGCGATTGATCAGCGGCTGTTCCGTGCTCAGCAGGCCCGCCACCGAGTGGATTGCGGTGACCTCCAGTGCCTCCTCGTCACCCAGCGCAGGCAGGAGTCCGGGAAGGCGCTGGGCCAGCATGGTCTTTCCGGTGCCGGGTGGGCCGGTGAGTAGGAGGTGGTGCGCGCCGGCTGCGGCGACTTCGAGCGCCCACCGCGCCTCGGGTTGGCCGACGACCTCGTCGAGATCGCCGTCCAGTTGCTGCTCGGCGATGACGGTGCGACCCGGGCTGCACAGGTGAGCATGGCCTCGTAACCAACCGAGGAGCTCGCGCAGGGTTTGCGCACCCAGTACCTCGATGCCCTCGACGAGGCCGGCTTCGGCGAGCGTCGCGGCGGGGACGACGGCGCGCTTCCACCCCGCGCTGCGGGCGGCGAGCAACGCAGGCAGCGTGCCGCGGACCGCGCGGATACGTCCATCCAACGCCAGCTCACCGAGCAGGACGGTGTTCGCCAGAGCACGGTCGGGCACCTCGCCCGCAGCCCGCAGCACGGCGCAGGCCAACGCGATGTCGTAAGCCGATCCCCCCTTGGGCAGCGTGGCCGGTGACAACGCCAGCGTGATCCGACGCGAGGGCCACTTCTCGCCGGAGTTGGCCACCGCGGCGCGCACCCGGTCCCTGGACTCCTGCAGTGCCGTGTCCGGCAGGCCGACCAGGTGGACTCCGGGAAGGCCCCGGCCCAAGTACGCCTCGATCTCCACCAACTGCCCGTCGACGCCGTTGACCGCTACGGAGTGTGCTCGTCCCAGCGCCATCAGAACACTCCGGGAAAGTGTTCGACCTCGACACGTGCGCCCGGGCGGGCCAGTACCGCGACTACATCGAAGCGGACCTCGACCCAACCCACGCGGTTGGCCGCGAGCCAGAGCTGCGCCAATCGCCGCAGGCGAGCCAGTTTGGTCGGAGTCACTGCCTCCGCGGGCCGGCCGAAGCCGGTACCCGAGCGGGTTTTCACCTCGACGATCACGACCGTCGTACCGTCCGTGGCGACGAGGTCAATTTCGCCTTCCCGACACCGCCAATTGTGGTCGAGCATCACCAGCCCACCGGCCTCGAGGTAGCGGGCGGCAATCGCCTCGCCGCGCACACCCAACTCTGCGCGGGTGTTGGATCCGGGGGGCCGCGGCGTCCGGGTACTGAGGTGCGTCATGGTGGTCCTCGGCTGTCGGAGGGCCGAAGGGCTCGGCCGCTGAGGTCTCCACCGTGCCCGCCCGGAGCCGCCGGCAGAGCTCAATTGGCCGCGATGTGGACAACTCGGACGACTGTGGACAACCCGACAGTTCCGCGGCGCGAGGCAGTAGGGCTGTCGGCGGTGCGTGCTAGCTCAACCGCCGAACGGACCGTCTTCCGGTAATCGTAGATCGGGCTTGTCCAGCTCCTCGACGTTCACGTCCTTGAAGGTGATCACGCGGACGCTCTTGAGGAAACGGGCCGGCCGGTACATGTCCCAGACCCAGGCGTCGGCCATCCGCACCTCGAAGTACACCTCGCCGTCGGCGTTGCGGGGTTGCACGTCAACGGAGTTGGTCAGGTAGAACCGCCGCTCGGTCTCCACGACATAGGTGAACTGCGCCACGATGTCGCGATACTCGCGGTAGAGCGACAGCTCCATCTCGTTCTCGTACTTCTCGAGATCTTCCGCACTCATCGCTGCGGCGCTCCTCCTCGTCGACTCCCGGCGGCCACTCGGGCCGTTGGCCTCCCATCATGTCCCACAAGTGCCCGCGATACCGCCACGACGTTCGCGTAGGACATCCGGTGCTCGGTGCACGGTCCGTGGCGCCGCAGGGCCGCCGAGTGCGCGGGCGTGATGTAGCCCTTGTGGGTGCCGAACTCGTAGCCGGGTTGCTGCACGTCCATCGCGACCATGATCCGGTCCCGCGTCACCTTGGCCAGCACGCTCGCGGCCGCGACGCACGCGGCCTGCGCGTCACCACCGATCACCGGCAGCGATGGCGCGGGCAAGCCAGGAACTCGGAAACCGTCCAACAAAATGTACTGCGGGGCGACCGTCAGCCCTGCCACCGCACGACGCATGCCCTCGATGTTCATGACGTGCAGCCCGAGACGGTCGATTTCCGGCGCCGGGATCACGACCACGCAGCTGGCCAGCGCGGTTCGTTCGATCTCCGGAAACAGCCGTTCACGGTGCTGCGCGGTCAGCTTCTTGGAGTCGGTCAGGCCGGGCAATCGCGGATGCGGACCCGGCGGAAGGGCGCAGGCGGCCACCACCAGGGGGCCGGCACAAGCACCGCGCCCGGCTTCGTCCACACCGGCCACCGGCCCGAGTCCGCTGCGCTGCAACGCGGACTCGAGCGTGCGCAATCCCTGTGATCGTCTGATGACAGTGCGTGGCGGCAAGTTAGCTCTCACTCGCGACGCTGGTACCCGCGTCGAGTGCGTGCCAATCCCAGTACGGGCAGCACGGCCAGCGCTTGCACGCCCAGCGGCACGTCGGGCAATGCCGGTGGTGTTCCAGCCGGCATTGCGGTGGCCTGGGTTGCGTCGATCTGCGGAGCGTTGACCACCTGCCACCGTGAGATGGGTGACACGACCAACCGAGCCTTGCCGATTACGTTGCCGACCGGCACGGTGCCTCTGGCGTCATCGGCGATGTGGTAGCGGGAGTCGGCCGAGTCGTTGCGGTTGTCGCCCATCATCCACAGATGCTTGTCCGGCACGGTCACCGGCGCGAAACACCGCTGTGACGCCGGTGAGGTGCTGCAGTCGAGTGCACCCGGCATAAAGCCGTAGTCGTTGACGATGTAGGGCTCGGTCAGCGGGTGGCCGTTCACCTGCACGCGCCCCTGGGCGTCGCAGCACTGCACTGTCTGACCACCGGATGCGATGACCCGTTTGATGAAGTCCCGCTCGTCCGGCGGCGCAAGTCCCACCAGTGAACCCAGTTCCTGCAGCCCGCGGACGACCACGTTGGCTGAGCGGTTGCTGGTGAAGTCGTTGTCCCAGGACTGAGGGCCGAGAAAGACCACGACGTCGCCCGGCCGTGCGTCGGTGAAGCGGTAACTGATCTTGTCCACGAGCACGCGGTCGTTGGTGCACCCCGTGCATCCGTGCAGTGTCGGCTCCATCGACTCCGACGGGATGACGTAGACGCGGGCGACAAAGTTTTGGATGAGAAAGCTGAGCGCCAGGGCGACGACGATAAGGACGGGCAACTCCCGCCAAAACGACCGCTTCTTCGCCGGGGCCCGGCGACGTCGAGAGCTCGCGCCTGCGGTCTCGGATTCGGGAGCAGTCGCTGCCTCTGCCGACCCGGCCGCGGTCTCCTCGTCATCGACGAGGCGTTCGTTCTCGTTGTCGGGCACGGCACCAGGCTAAAGCAAGCCGCGCAGGCTCAATGCGGACCGGGGGCAACGCTGAGGTGCGGAGCGTTGACGACCTGCCAACGGCTCATGGGCAGCACGATCAGTCGCGCCTTGCCGATGACGTCGCTGACCGGCACGGGACCGTGGCGGCGGGAGTCCGCGGAGTTGCTCCGGTTGTCCCCCATCACCCAGAGGCTGCCCGCTGGCACCGTCACCGGATCGAAACACCGACCAGAACGCAGCGCGGTCGTACAACTCTGCTGGCCGGTGAGGAAGGGGAAGTCGTTGACGACGTAGGGCTCGGTGAGCGGCAGGTTGTCGACGAGCACGCGACCCTGCTCGTCGCAGCACTGCACGGTCTGACCACCCGTCGCAATGATCCGTTTGACGAAATCACGCTCGTCCGGCGGCGCAAGTCCGACCACCGCGCCGAGTTGCTGCAGCCCGCCCAGCAGCACGTTGGAGGAGCGCGCGGTGGTGAAGTCACTGGTCCAATTGTCCGGCCCGCGGAAGACGACGACGTCCCCGGCACGTGGATCGGTGAACCGGTAGCTCACCTTGTCCACCAGGATCCGGTCGTTGCTGCACCCCGTGCAGCCATGCAGGGTGGGCTCCATCGATTCCGACGGAATGACGTACACCCGGGCCAGGAACGTCTGCACGGTGAAGCTGAGCACGAGCGCCACGAGCACCAGCACCGGCAACTCACGCCAGAACGAGCCCGGCTTGCCCGGTAGACGCGGGCGCTTGCGCCACCACGAGGGTTGGTCGGCCCGGGGGTCGGGCTCCTCCGGTTCGCCCGGGCCTTCGGCGAAGAAGTCGTCGCTGTATACCCCGGGCACAAGGAAAGGCTAGTAGCTCAGCGCTTCTCTTTGATCTTCGCAGCCTTGCCGCGCAGGTCACGGAGGTAGTAGAGCTTCGCGCGGCGCACGTCACCGCGGGTTGCCACCTCGATGAGCGAGATGGTGGGGGTGTGCACCGGGAAGGTGCGCTCCACCCCGACCCCGAAGGACACCTTGCGGACGGTGAAGGTCTCGCGGACCCCACCACCCTGGCGGCGAATCACCACGCCCTTGAACACCTGTACGCGCTCGCGGGTGCCCTCGGTCACGCGGACGTGCACGTTGAGGGTGTCACCGGGGCGGAACTCCGGAATGTCGCTACGCAGCGACTGGGAGTCCAAGAAATCCAGGGTGTTCATCGGTGATCCGTCCTCAATTAATCGACTTCTAGCAGAATGAGTGCGCGAGGCAACCTCCCAAGTGTGCCAGACCGGTACCCCGACCGCGAAACCGACCGGTGTGCTCTGCTCAGGCTGAGGGGAGTTGCCCGGACAGCAAATCCGGCCGACGTTCGGCGGTCCGTTGCAGGGACTGCTCTGCACGCCACGCCGCCACGCGGGCATGGTCACCGCTGCGCAGCACCGCAGGCACGTCCAAACCTCGCCACGACTCCGGCCGGGTATAGCAGGGACCTTCCAACAGTCCGTCGGAGAACGAGTCCTGCTGGGCCGACTGCGCATTGCCCAGCACCCCGGGCAGCAGGCGCACCACGGCTTCCACCATCACCAATACTGCTGCCTCTCCCCCGACCAGCACGTAGTCACCCAGCGACACCTCCTGCACGCGCATGCGTCTGGCCGCATCATCGAAGACGCGCTGATCGATGCCCTCGTAGCGTCCGCAGGCGAAGACCAATCGGGGCTCGGTCGCCCATTGCTGAGCAAGCTGCTGGGTGAAGGGGATGCCTGCCGGCGTCGGTACCACGAGCAGCGGTGCGGGATCGCCGGCACAGACCTCGTCCAACGCCGCGCCCCAGACTGCTGGCTTCATTACCATCCCAGGTCCGCCCCCGTAGGGCGAGTCGTCCACCGCCTTGTGCACGTCGTGGGTCCAGGTACGCAGGTCGTGCACCTGCAGCTGCACCAGCCCGCGCTCGGCGGCGCGCCCCAGCAGCGCGGTGCGCAGTGGCTCGAGGTACTCGGGAAAGATCGTGACGACGTCGAGCCGCACCGCTCAGCCCTCCAGCAGGCCGTCGGGCGGGTCGATCACAATGGTGGCACCGTCCAGGTCGACCTCCATGACGATCGCCGCCACGAAAGGCACCAGGTGCTCACCCTGCTCGGCGCCGGCCGGGCGGATGGAAAGCAGCTCCCCCGCCGCCGTGTGCAGCACCTCGACGACCGTGCCCACGGCGGTGCCGTCGACGAGACTGACCGAGAGGCCCTCCAGCTCGTGGTCATAGAACGCGTCCGGATCGTCGGAGGCGGGCAGCTCGGCAGGATCGACGAGGAACAAGGTGCCGCGTAGCTCCTCGGCGGTGGAGCGGTCGTTCACCTCGTCCAGACGCACCAACAGCCGCCCGGAATGACTCCGGGCGGCTGTCACGGTGTAGTCGGTGGCCTCCCGAGCGCGTGGCTTACGACCATGCAGCACGGTACCAACGGCGAAGCGTTCCTCGGGCTCGTCGGTGCGGACGTCCACGACGAGCTCCCCGTGTACGCCGTGCGCACGGGCGACGCGTCCGATGACCAGTTCCACTGGTGCGCTCAGCGGTCGGTGTCCACAACATCGACCCGCACCCCGCGACCGCCGATGGAGCCCACCAGAGTGCGCAGCGCCGTCGCCGTTCGACCGCCTCTGCCGATGACCTTGCCCAGGTCCTCCGGGCTGACGTGCACCTCGATGGTGCGCCCACGACGCCCGGTGACCATGTCCACGTGGACATCGTCCGGGTTGGCCACGATGCCGCGCACCAGGTGCTCCACGGCGTCGGCGACAACGCTCACTTCGCGTCGGTCTCCGTGGCCGGGGCCGCGTCGGTCTCAGTCTTCTTCGCGGCCTTCTTCTTCGGCGTGGTGGCGTCGCCGGTCGGTGCGTCATCGGCCTGGGCCAGAGCCGCCTGGAACAGCTCGAGCTTGCTGGGCTTGGCCTGGGCGACGCGCAGGGTTCCCTCGGCGCCGGGCAGGCCCTTGAACTTCTGCCAGTCACCGGTGATCTTGAGCAGCGCCGCCACGGGCTCGGTCGGCAGGGCGCCGACGCCCAGCCAGTACTGGGCACGCTCGGAGTCGACCTGGATCAGGCTCGGCTCTTCCTTGGGGTGGTACTTGCCGATGGTCTCGATGGCCCGGCCGTCACGGCGGGTACGGGAGTCGGCGACGACGATGCGGTAGTGCGGCGAACGGATCTTGCCGAGGCGCATGAGCTTGATCTTGACAGCCACGAGGTGTTGCTCCTAGCGATGGGGTCACGGGGCAATTCAGCGATGCACGAGGTTGTGTGCATCCGGTTTTGCTCTTGGGGTGTGACCGCCGCGCAAGTCACAGGTGGCTTGGCACGGCGAACGTCAGCATATTGTGCCACGACGCGCGATTCATCCGTGCCTGCGCCCCCGCAGCAGCAGGTGAGCGGGATGACGCAGTGCTGCCAGGTCCGCCCTGGGGTCGGAGTCGTACACCAGTAAATCCGCCGAAGCACCGTGCTCCAGATTGGCAGCGCCCAACCAGGTTCGGGCGTCCCAGCATGCTGCCCCGAGGGCATCGTGCGCGCTCATTCCTGCCGCGTGCAGGGACAACACCTCGTCCACCACGCGGCCGTGTCTGATGCCCCCACCGGCGTCAGTTCCGGCGTACACCGGCACCCCGGCTTCCATCGCGGAACGCACGGTCACTCCGACCCTGGCGTGCAGGTCACGCATGTGCGCGGCGTAGCGCGGATACTTGCTCGCCCCATCGGCGATGGACGGAAAGTTCTCGATGTTGATCAGCGTCGGCACCAGCTCAGTGCCGTGGGTGAGTATCTGCGCAATGACGTCCTCGGTGAGCCCGGTGCCGTGCTCCAGGCAGTCGATGTCGGCGTTGATCAGCCCCGGCAGGGCTTCCTCGCCGAACACGTGCGCCGTGACGCGGGCGCCCGCGGCATGGGCGACGGCGATGGCCTCGGTAAGGATCGCGTCGCTCCACAGTGGTGAGAGATCGCCGGTGCCGCGGTCGATCCAGTCCCCCACGAGCTTGACCCAACCGTCGCCGAACGCGGCCTGCTCCGCGACGGCGTTGGGCAGCAACGACTCGTCCTCGAGCTCGAGGCCGAGCATCGGGATGTAGCGCTTCGGCCGGGCAAGGTGGCGCCCGGCACGGATGATCCGTGGGAGATCCTCGCGTTGGTCGAAGTCGCGAGTGTCCACCGGCGAGCCGGCGTCCCGCAGCAGGAGTGCCCCTGCGTCACGTTCGATCTCGGCCTGGGTGAGCGCCTCCGCCAGCTCGACCGGGCCCTTGGGACCCAGTCCCACATGGCTGTGCGCATCCACCAGCCCGGGGATGATCCACCCCTCGCGGCACAGCGTCTCCGCCCCGTGGATCGGCTCGGTGCTGATCACACCGTCCGCGATCCACAGCTCGACGGCCTCGTCCTGAGGCAACGCTATCCCGCGCAGGTGGTACGCCGTCACGACTGCGGAGGCCGCTTGGGGAGCTTCAGCTGGGACGGATCGAAACCGGCCAGACCGGGCGGCAGCTCGTTGATCGACCCAGCGGGGCCCGAACCGGCCATCCCCGGGAAGCCGGCTGGCATTCCACCGCGCACCTTGGGTGGCGTGGGTCCACGGCCGCCCTTGTTCCCCTTCTTGCCCTTCTTGCCCCGCACCGCTTTCCGGTTACCACCGCCGCCACCACCGGGCAGACCAAACCGCCCGGCCATCTGCGCCATCATCTTGCGGGCGTCGAAGAAGCGGTCCACCAGTTGGTTGATGTCGGAGACCTTGACCCCGGAGCCGTTGGCGATCCGCAGTCGGCGTGAGGCGTTGATGATTTTGGGGTCGGCGCGCTCTGCGGGCGTCATGCCGCGGATGATGGCCTGGATGCGGTCGAGTTGTTTCTCGTCGACCTGCCCCAGCGCCTCCTTCATGTCCCCAGCGCCGGGCAGCATCCCGAGCAGGTTCGCGATCGGCCCCATCTTGCGCACGGCCATCATCTGCTCGAGAAAGTCGTCCAGCGTGAGTTGCCCGGATCCGAGCTTGGCGGCAGTGGCCTCGGCCTGATCGGCGTCGAAGACCTGCTCGGCCTGCTCGATGAGGCTGAGGACGTCGCCCATGCCGAGGATGCGGCTGGCCATCCGGTCGGGGTGGAAGACGTCGAAGTCATCCAGCTTCTCCCCGGTGGAGGCGAACATGATCGGCTGCCCGGTGACCTCGCGCACACTCAGCGCGGCGCCACCGCGGGCGTCACCGTCCAGCTTGGTCAGTACCACGCCGGTGAAGCCGACGCCGTCGCGGAAAGCGTTCGCTGTGGTCACCGCGTCCTGGCCGACCATGGCGTCGAGTACGAACAGCACCTCGTCGGGCTGCACGGCATCGCGGATGTCGGCCGCCTGCTGCATCAGCTCCGCGTCGATCCCGAGCCGCCCGGCGGTGTCCACGATGAGCACGTCGTGCTGCCGGTTACGGGCCTCTGCGATGCCCCGACTCGCGACATCCACGGGATCCCCGACGCCGTTGCCGGGTTCCGGGGCGTAGACGGGCACACCGGCCCGCTCCCCCACCACCTGCAGTTGGGTGACGGCGTTGGGGCGCTGCAGGTCGCACGCGACGAGCATCGGGGTATGGCCCTGCTTGCGCAACCAGGCGGCAAGCTTTCCGGCCAGGGTGGTCTTACCGGCGCCCTGCAGGCCGGCCAGCATGATCACCGTCGGCGCGGTCTTGGCGTAGGTGAGCCTGCGGGTCGCGCCACCGAGGATGGTGACGAGCTCCTCGTTGACGATCTTCACGACCTGCTGCGCCGGGTTCAGTGCGCCCGAGACCTCGGCGCCCTTGGCGCGCTCCTTGATCTTGGCGACGAACGCGCGCACCACAGGCAGGGCGACGTCGGCTTCCAGCAAAGCCAGGCGGATCTCGCGGCACGTGGCGTCCACGTCGGCTTCGGAGAGCCGACCTTTGCCACGCAGGTCTTTCAGCGTGCCGGTCAGTCTGTCGGAGAGGGATTCGAACACCGAGGCGCTCCCGTTGCAGTGCTGGGCGGAGGTCTCGCACCGCGAACGCAGCCGAGCTGATGCTGTTCATCGTAGTCGGGACCTGCTGCGGCTGGCGTCGGTGCGCCTGCTCCAAGGCTTCCCCGCTCGAGTTCCGAGGCACTCGTGGGCGGAGGCCACCTCGGGCTGCCAGAACCGTTCCACAATTTCCGTACCGTACGTTCAGCACGTTCGACGCCGGACTCAACGCGGACAGCGAGGAAGCAGGGGACATCGTTCAAACACGCTGGTCGAGCGGAAACCGGCGCGAGTTGAAGAACGGTCTCTGGCCGATCTGGGCACTCCTTGCGGTGTTGGCCTGGGTCAACGTTGTCTTGCAGCCGACGCACACCGGAGCTAGTTGGGAGATCCTGCTTCCCACTGCGACGGCGGCGGGGGCGACGGTTCTAGCGCTGGCGGGGGTAGGCGGCAAGCTCCCAGTTCGGCGACGCCGCAAGTAGTAGCTCGCAACTCTGGCGGACGATCCTCCTGCCTCACCACTGCGCCAGGTCGAGAGGCAGTTGCGACGGACTCCCTCGGGAGGGCCAGCGCATCAACCGCCGGAGACCCCGTTAAGCCGGCCGCTCCTGGCCAGATTCACTTGGCTTTGATGAGCTGGGACACGCGCCCCTTGCTGATGTCCATGACGGCGGCGGTATCGGCGACCGAAAGCCCGGCGTGCCGCAACTCGCGCGCGACACGGCGAGATTCGGCGGCGGCCTGGTGCTGCTTCTCGATCGCCTCGGCGGTCATCTGGCGGGCATGTTCCACGTCCTTCTCGACTCCGCCGAGCACCACCGACAGGTGGATCTCGTCATCAGCAGCGTCGGTGTCGAGCATCGTGGCCACAAAGTCGCGCACCTGCTGGACAGCGGCGGCCAGGGTGTGGCACTGGGTCACCCCCACGTCCTCGACGTGCAGCTCCCAGCCGTGTTCCCACTTCACGGCCCGAACGTTGTATGCACTCATGGCAACCATCCCTTCGGTAGACACGACAGACGTTGAATGGCCTGCCTGACCAGCCCCGGTGACACAATTCCAGGCTTGGTGAGCACGGTCATGTGGTGCCCGCAGGGGCAGAACCACTTCTCGTGATCCCCTTTGCCCGGCTTGGCTGTGCACCCTGCACCGGTGAGCGCCTTCGCCATGTCCCGGTAGCTCACCGCCTTTACCATTATGCCACTTTAGACCCTCTAGACGATAGCGTGTGGACCTCTAGACGCTCGCGCGGGCGCAACGAGCTCGCGAGGCGATCCGCACCCCTCGGCGGACCGCCTCGCGTCTCCTGGAGCCTGTCGCACCGGCACGCCGCCCGGATCCGTAGCGATGCTCATCGACCGTGCGTAGTTCCACGTTTTGCGAACATCGCTGTTCGCAAAATTGCTACGGTGCAGTCATGCAGCGATCTCGCACCGCCGAAGACCTAAGCGGCGAACGTGTCCTCATCACCGGCCCGGCGCGGGGCATCGGTGCTGCACTTGCCCAGCGCCTGCACGAGCGCGGCGCGCGGGTCGCGGTGATCGGGCTGGAAGGTGAGCTACTGCGCGAGGTGGCCGCTCGCTGCGGTGACGCCCCATGGGCCGAGTGCAACGTTGCGGCCTGCGACCAGGTCGATGAGGCCGTCGCGGCGATGGTCAGACGCCTGGGCGGCCTGGACGTCATCGTGGCCAACGCGGGTGTCGCCGCGCAGCTGCCGCTGCTCGGGGGCGACCCGGCCGTCATGGCGCGCACCATGGACGTCAATGTGCTCGGTACCTACTACACCCTGCGGGCGGCCGGCCCGCACATCGCGCATCCCGGGGGCTACGCGCTGGCCGTGGCCTCCCTCGCCGCAGCAGTGCACGCGCCGTTGCTCGGCGCCTACAGCGCGTCGAAGGCCGCCGTCGAGGCCTTGGGCAACACCCTGCGGGTAGAGCTGCGACAGTCCGGGGCCAAGGTGGGGGTCGCGTATTTCGCGGAGCTGGACACGGACATGACCAGCCGCGGGTTCGGCACCGATGCTGCCGCGAAGCTCGTCAAGAAGCGCGGACCGATCGGCCGCGTCACGCCGTTGCAGGTCGGCATCGATGCGGTGGAACGGGGGATCGCCCGGCGCTCGCGGCGGGTGGTCGCCCCCGCGTGGGTCGGCGCGGTGCTGCCGATCCGCATGCTCGTGCAACCCCTCGTCGACCGCGGCGCCCAGCGTGGGCTGGAACAGGCGCTGCGGATTGCCCGCGACGAGCACGCGCCCTTGACTACACCGCAACCGGACCAGACGCGGTGACCGGCCGCGAATCCTCCCGGGCGGTCGACGGGAGGTCGGAGTGCTGACGTGGGCTTTCGCGCAGGTATCCGGGGTGGTGGCCGGGACGACGCCGCCCAACCTGTTCCTCACGATGGGCCGGCAGCGCAAGCTCTTCCGAGGGTGGCTGCGGTTCGCCGGTCGCCTCATGCCCGGGGGCACGCTGGCGCGCAGGGACAGCGAGCTGGTCATTCTGCGGGTGGCACACCTGCGGGGCAGCCGGTACGAGTTCGACCACCACGTCCGCCTCGGCCGCCGCGCCGGTGTCACTCCGGCGGACGTGGCTCGGGTGCGGATGGGCCCGGCCGCGGATGGGTGGACCGACCGCGAGCTTGCGATCATCACCGCGGTGGACATGCTGCACCAGCAACAGGATCTAGACGACGCCACCTGGGAGTTGCTGCACCATCACCTCGACGACCCCAAATGCATCGAGCTGTGCCTGCTGGTCGGGCACTACGAGATGCTCGCGACGGCGATCACTGCGCTGAGGATTCAACCGGACCAACCCCGCCATTGGCTGACCCGCCGCCCGCGTCGGCGGAGCTGACCCGGTGCCCGGCATGGGCCCGCTGCCCCGTGGGCGGCACGGCCTGCCTCGCGCGGACGTGGTCCGTTCGCAACGCACCCGGATGCTGGAGGCCACGGTCGCGGCGATCACCACCAAGGGTTACGCGGTGGCGTCCGTCGCCGAGGTCATCCGCCGGGCGGGGGTGTCCCGGGAAACCTTCTACCAGCAGTTCTCCTCGAAGCAGGACTGCTTCAGTGCGGCACTGGACGTCGCGATCGAGCGGCTCCTGGGCACCATGACCACCGCGGTCGACGCCGACGGTGATCCGCATGAGCGGTCCGGGCAACTCATCGGCTCCTACCTCAACACCCTCGCCGACCAGCCCGCCCTGGCCCGCATGTTCCTCGTCGAGGTCTACGCCGCAGGCCCGGATGCGGTGCGGCGTCGGGCCGAGTCCCAGCAACGGGTGGTGGAGGCGTTGTGCGCCATCGTCGACGACACCTCAGCCCGGGCCCGTTTTGCCTGCGAGGTGCTCGTCACCGCTATCAGCTCTATGGTGACCACCAAGCTGATGGCCGACGACCTCGACGGACTCCGCGCCCTGCACGCCCCATTCGCCGATCTCGTCCAACACGCCATCGAACTCACGGGAGAACCATGATTCTGGACCGCTTTCGCATCCCCGACCAGGTCGCCGTCGTCACCGGCGCCGGACGAGGCCTGGGGGCAGCCACCGCCGTGGCCCTCGCCGAGGCGGGGGCTGACGTGGTCCTCTCCGCCCGCACGGCTGGGCAGCTCGACGAGGTGGCAGCCCAAGTTCGCGCCGCCGACCGCCGCGCCCACGTGGTCGCTGCCGACCTCAACGACCTCGACGCCGTCGCCGCCCTCGCCGAGGCCGCACGCTCGGAGTTCGGGCGGCTGGACATCGTGGTGAACAACGTCGGAGGCACCATGCCGCGTCCGCTGATGGAGACCGACGCGGAGTTCATGGAGGCGGCGTTTCACTTCAACGTCTCCACTGCGCATGCGCTGACCAAGGCCGCAACCCCGGTGATGCTGGAGACCGCAGGTGGCGGGGCCATCGTGAACATGTCGTCGGTGATGGGACGCCTGGCCGGGCGCGGCTTCCTTGCCTACGGCACCGCCAAAGCAGCATTGGCGCACTACACCCGGTTGGCGAGTGCCGACCTGAGTCCGCGGATCCGGGTCAACGGCATCGCCGTAGGGTCCGTGCTCACCTCGGCGCTGGAGATCGTGGCCGGCAACGCGAGCATTCGGACACCGATGGAGCGAGCCACGCCCTTGCAGCGACTCGGCGACCCCGAGGACATCGCTGCCACTGTGCTCTACCTCTGCTCCCCCGCGGGCTCCTACGTCACCGGCAAGGTGCTCGAGGTCGACGGCGGCCTGCAGAGCCCGAACCTCAGCCTGGGACTGCCGGATCTGATGGCGTGAGTTATCGCGTCGTTCAGTGGAGTACCGGCAACGTCGGCCAGTACGCGCTCGCCGGGATCGACGCGCACCCCGAGCTGGTGCTCGCAGGTGTATGGGTGTCCAGCGCCGCCAAGGCGGGCGTGGACGCGAGCCGACTGGCCGGACTCGAGGGTGAGCTGGGAGTGCTCGCGAGCGAGGACGGCGATGCACTGCTGGGTTCGCGACCCGACTGCGTGGTGTACACCGCCATTAGCGACAACCGGCTGCCCGAGGCGCTGGCCGACCTCGAGCGCATCTTGCGCGCCGGCATCAACATCGTGGCCAGCGGCCCGGTCTTCCTGCAGTACCCCGAAGGCACGGTGCCCGATGCCATCCTGAAGCCGCTGCAGCAGGCGGCCGCTGACGGCGGTTCGTCGTTGTGGGTCAACGGGATCGACCCGGGCTTCGCCAACGACTGGCTGCCGCTGGTGCTGTCCGGGACGTGCCGGGAGATCGAGAAGGTGCACTGCCTGGAGATCGTCGACTACGCCACGTACAACAACGCGACGGTGCTGTTCGACATCATGGGCTTCGGCAAGCCGATGAGCGAGATCCCGATGCTGCTGCAGCCTGGGGTGCTGTCGCTGGCCTGGGGCAGCGTGGTCCGCCAGCTGGCCGCCGGGTTGGACGTGCAGCTGGACGAGGTGACCGAGACCTACGAGCGGGAGGGGGCGCCGGAGAGCTTCGACATCGCCGCCGGGCGCATCGAGCAGGGGTCCGCCGCGGCGTTGCGCTTCGAAGTACGTGGAATGGTCGGTGACGCGGAGGTTTTCGTCCTCGAGCACGTCACCCGCCTGCGCAGCGACCTCGCACCGCACTGGCGCCAGCCCGTGGGCCCGGAGGGCAACTACCGCATCGAGATCACCGGCGAACCCAGCTACACCCTGGACCTGGTGTCGCACAGCAGGACCGGGGTGCACAACGACGCGACGCTCAACGCGACGGCGATGCGGCTGGTCAACGCCATCCCAGCTGTCGTGGACGCGCCGCCGGGGCTGCTCACGGCGCTGGACTTGCCGCTGATCACGGGGCGCGGGATGGTGCGCCCGGCTGTTGGGCGTACTGCAAGTACTACCAACTCCGCCGATCAGGGTCTGTAACCGCTACCAACTGCGCAGGACGACGCACCCGAATATGCACACCGGAACAGCGCGCCAGGTTTTCGGCCATCACCGACCGGGCTCACCCAGGCGTAGGGGTCGCGGCGTTCGCCACGAGTGCCGCTGCGGCCGCGCGACGCCGCCGCCTGCGGGCAACGATGGCAAACGCAATACCTACCCCGTAGATGACGACATAGACGAGGCCAACCTCTGATCCGAGCGCCACTGCGTAGACGACGAATACGACAACCGCGCCGGCCCCAGCCACCAGCACTGCGCGCCGGGTTGCCGCCGAGTAGGAAATGACCGGACGTCCGCGGAACATGGGAGGGGCCAGCGCGAGTCCCGCGAAACCGCAGGCCGCCGGCTGCAGATCGGGGCGGGTTGCGCGGCCCTCGCGGACGGCCGCTTCGACTTCGAGGGCGTCCTGCCAGGTGAGCCGGAACCTGCGGACGAGTTGGTCGCGGTTGTCGGGTGCCGGGGGTGCGCGTCGTCGCGGTGGCGGCAGAATCCGGTCCGCAGCCACCGCCAGCAGCGGCAGTCCGATGAGGACCAGCCCGATGAGCACAAGCAGCACTTCGGTCACGCGCCGACAATAGACAGACGGTAACGAGAGAGCTCTGCACAAACCCGGGCCTAAGCTCGGCGAGCATGACGCCGTTCGGTCCCGTCCCGCTCACCCCGACCGCATTCCTCGACCGGGCGCGGGTGGTGCACGGCGACCGGCTCGCGCTGGTCGACGGGGACGTTCGGCGCACCTACGGCGAGCTGGCCGACCGCTGCGAACGTCTGGCCGGGGCGCTGGCCGGCCTGGGGGTGCAGCCCGGTGACCGGGTGTCGGTGCTCGCCCCGAACACCGGCGTCGCCCTGGAGGCGCACTACGGGGTGCCCCTGGCCGGCGCCGTGCTCAACGCCTTGAACACTCGCCTGAGTGCCGACGAGCTGGCCTACATCGTCGATCACGCCGGGTCTGCCGTGCTGATCGTGGACACCGACGTGCTCGAGCTGGGGCGTGCCGTGGCGCCGCGTTCAGCGCGAGCTCGCGGTGGTGATCTCCGGCGGCGCGGACGACACCTACGAGGGACTACTCGCCGCCGCTGCACCGCTGCGGGTGCCGGTGACCGACGAGTGGTCGCTGTTGTCGTTGAACTACACCAGTGGCACCACCGGAAAGCCCAAGGGCGTGATGTACTCCCATCGCGGCGCCTACCTGCAGGCGCTGGCCATGACGGCACAGACCCGGCTGGAGGCCGGCTCGGCGTACCTGTGGACGCTACCCATGTTCCACTGCAACGGATGGTGCTTCCCCTGGGCGGTCACCGCCGCCGGGGCCACCCACGTTGCGTTGCGCAAAGTAGCGCCCGAGCCCATCTGGCGGGCCATCCGGGAGGACAACGTCACCCATCTGTGCGCCGCGCCCACGGTGCTCATCGGGCTCGCCGCTGCCACTGATGTACCCGCCGCACGTCCCGTTTTGGTGTCCACCGGCGGTGCCCCGCCCTCCCCCGCACTGTTGCAGCGGATGACCGAGCTCAACCTCGACGTCACCCATCTGTACGGGCTGACCGAAACGTACGGGCCTGCGGCCATCTGCGACTGGCGCCCGGAGTGGAACTCGCTCGACGTCGCCGAGCAGTCACGACTCAAGGCACGTCAGGGGGTCGCGAACCTGGTCAGCGTTCCGCTGCGGGTGTTGGGGCCCAACGGTGCGGATGTGCCCGCCGACGGGAGCACAGTCGGCGAGGTGTTGTTGCGGGGCAACAACGTGATGCTCGGCTACTACCGCGACGAGCAGGCCACCCAGGAGGCCAACCACGAGGGCTGGTTTCGTACAGGCGACGTCGGCGTCATGCATCCCGACGGCTACATCGAGCTGCGGGACCGCGCCAAGGACGTCATCATCTCCGGCGGGGAGAACATCGCCTCGATCGAGGTCGAGCAGGCCATGGACTCCCACCCGGCGGTACAGGAGAGTGCCGTGCTCGGCGTGCCGGACGAGAAGTGGGGCGAGATCGTGGTGGCCTACGTGACCCTACGACCGGGTGAACAGGCGGACGAACGCGAGCTGATCGAGCACGTCCGCGGGCGCATCGCGCACTTCAAGGCGCCGCGGCAGGTGCACTTTGGGGATCTGCCCAAGACCGGGACGGGAAAGATCCAGAAGTTCGTGCTGCGTGGGGGTACTGCAAGTACTACCAACTCCACCGAAGACGGCAGTTAACCGCTACCAACTCGCGCACGCTCAGTCCGCCACGGCGGCGAGCACCGCTACCCCAAGCTCGGCGCGGCGGCGCGCGGTGTCGCCCGCACCGAGATCCAGGCCGAAAGCGTCGACCACCGCGGAGCCCAGGGTCTCTACTCGTGCCCAAGCGACCCGCACACCATGTTGCTGAAGCGCGGCGGCCACCCGGTACAGCAGTCCCGTCCGGTCACCCGTCCGCAGTTCCAGCACCACCGGACCGCCCGGGTTGTCGAACCACAGCACTCGGGGCGCCGACGTACTGCTCGTGGCCGCCTCGCCGTAAGCGGACTCCTTTGCTGCCAGCCGCCTCGCCAGCTCCGCCTCGTCCCGCAACGCCCGTGCCAGATCTTGACGGATCAGTCCACCCTCAGGTGGCTGACCAAAACGCGGCGAGACCGAAAAACTGTCCACGACCGCATCACCCACAGCGCGCACCGACGCGGAGTGCACCCGCAGGGCGTGCAAGGCCAGCACACCAGCCGCGCAGGCAAGCACCCCAGGACCATCGGGGGCGATCACCGTGACCGTCATCGGGTGCCCGTCGGAGCCGGGGTGCATGGTGACGTGCAAGCCGCCGGACCGCGCGAGCTCCCGCTGCTGCGCACTCGCCTCCTCGGGCGCAGGCAACGGTTCCCCGCGGGCGAGCAGATGGCAACGCGCGACCAGATCCTCGATCAGCGAGGCCTTCCAGCTGCTCCACATGCCGGGCCCGGTGGCGAGGGAGTCCGCCTCCGCCAATGCATGCAAGAGCTCAAGCAGCGCGCCGTCCCCGGCAACGGCCTGCACCACGGAAGCCACGGTCGCCGGGTCGTCAAGGTCACGCCGGGTCGCGGTGATCGGTAGCAACAGATGATGGCGCACCATCGCACTCAAAGTTGCGACGTCGGCGGCGGGCAGACCGAGCCGGGTACCGATCTGGACGGCGAGCTCGGCACCGGTGATGCTGTGGTCGCCGGGGCTGCCCTTGCCGAGGTCGTGAATCAGCGCACCAATCAGCAGCAGGTCCGGCCGGGACACTCGCGCGCACAGTGCGCCTGCGAAGGCGCACGTCTCCATCAGGTGCCGGTCCACCGCCCACACGTGCGCCGCGTCACGGGGTGGAAGGTCGCGCACAGCAGCCCATTCCGGCAGCAGCGTGCACCACAGGCCCGCCCGGTCCAAGGCCTCGATCGCCGCAATCACCGATCGACCGGTGCCCAACAGCGCCAACAACTCGCCAAGCATCTGCCGTGGCCACGTCCGGTCGGCTCGCGGTGGGGCATCGGCCAACGCAATCAACGTTGATCCAGTGATCGGTAGGCCCGTTCGCGCCGAGACCAGCGCCACCCGCAGCGCCAGCCCGGGATCGGCCGCAGGTACCGCCCCGCGGGCCAGCGCAACCTCGCCGGCGTGCTCCACCACACCCTCGGCCAGCGGACGGCGGGCAGGCGCACGCCGCAAGCCGGCCAATCCCCGCCGAGGCAACGCGGCGCGAGCGGTACGCAGACCGATTTCCACCGAGTAGCTGACCGTGCGGGCAGCATCGCTGAGCAACCGCGCCAGCGCGAATCGATCCCCTACGCCCAGCGCGGCGGCGACCTCGTCCGCGTCCTGTGCGCGCAAGACGTCCCGCGCTCGACCGGCCACCCGGTGCAGTTCGGTCCGGACATTCAGCAACAACGCATGCGCCTCGGGCAGCCCCCCGGCGGCGCGACTGCTCAGGCCGGGCGTCCGGTTGGTCAGCTGGGCCAGCGCCAAGGCATCCAACAGCTGCAGGTCCCGCAATCCACCACGGCCGTGCTTCAGATCGGGCTCGACGCGGTGCGCTACCTCGCCGCTGCGCTCCCACCGCGTCTGCGCCTGCTCGGCGAGCTCGTCAAGGCGGTGCCGAATATTGGCCCGCCACTGCTGGCGAACCGGGCCGATCAGCTGCTCGGAGACTGCCTCGTCACCGGCAATGTGTCTGCACTCCAGCATGCCCAGTGCCGCCGTGATGTCCTGCCCGGCGACCGCCAGCGCCTGCGCGGGGGTGCGCACGCTGTGGTCGAGCTTCACGTGGGCATCCCATAACGGGTACCACAGCCCATCGGCCACAGTGGACAGTTCCGCCGCCTCGGCGTTGTCGTGCACCAAGAGCAGGTCCAGGTCGGAGTGCGGCAGGAGCTCACGTCGGCCGAGCCCCCCGACCGCCACCAGTGCGATGCCGCTGCCTGGTCCCATCCCGAGTTCCGTGGCGCGGGCCGACAGCCAGTCCTCGTGCACCTCCAGCAGCGCATCCCTGAGTGCACTCGGCGAGCGCCCCAGACCGCCGGCCAGAGCCGCACGCGCTTGGGTCAGCTCCTCGGCGGTCGCCACTTGCTCACTGGCCCATCGTGGCGGAACTGAACACGTGGCCTCGGCGCGTCCCACCGCCGTGCGACGGTGCGAAGTCATAGGCCGACTCGGCGTGCTCGGTCTCGTCGACGCCCCGCAGCTCGCCCTCGTGGTCGAGCCGCAGGCCAACGGTGACCTTCAGCACCAGCGCGATGGCCGTGGTGCACACCAAGGAGTAGACCAGGACGACGACCACGGCGACCGCTTGGCGCCACAGCTGGTCCACCCCGCCCCCGTAGAACGAGCCCGCCACGCCCGCGGGCGACTCCGGGGCAGCGACCAGCCCGATCATTAGGGTGCCGACGATCCCACCCACGAGGTGCACCCCGACCAGGTCCAGCGAGTCGTCGTAACCGAACCGGTGCTTGAGCCCGACGGCCAGCGCGCACAACGCTCCGGCCAGCACCCCGATGAGCAACGCGCCCAACACGTTCACGGCCGAGCACGACGGCGTGATCGCCACCAGCCCGGCGACGACTCCTGAGGCGCCACCCAGGCTGGTGGCGTGTCCATCCCGGCGTCGCTCCACCGCGAGCCAGGCAAGCATCCCGGCGCACGCGGCGACGGTGGTGGTGATGAACGTGGTGCCCGCCGCCCCGTTCGCGCTGTAGGCCGAGCCGGCGTTGAACCCGTACCAGCCGAACCACAGCAGCCCGGATCCGAGCATGACGAAGGGCAGGTTGTGCGGTCGCATCGGCTCCTTTGGCCACCCGTGCCGCTTGCCGACGATGACCGCCAGCACCAGGCCGGCAACGCCCGCGTTGATCTCCACCGCGGTGCCTCCGGCGAAGTCGACGGCCTTGAGCTTGTTGACGATCCACCCGCCGACGGCGCCGCCCTGGCCATCGAGCGCGAACACCCAATGCGCCACCGGGAAATACACGATCGTGGCCCAGAGACCGGCGAACACCATCCACGCGCCGATCCGCATCCGGTCGGCAACGGCGCCGGAGATGAGGGCCACGGTGATGATCGCAAACATCAGCTGAAAGGCCACGAACACGGTCGCGGGGACGCTGCCGACCAGCGCAATGTGCGTTCCGGCCTTGCTGTCCCCGCCGAGCAATCCGGCCAGACCGAAATACTGCACGGGGTTGCCGATCAGGTTGGCCTCGTCTTCCCCGAAGGCCACGGAGTATCCGTAGAGCACCCAGAGCAGCCCGACGACGGCCATCGCGGACATGCTCATCATCATCATGTTGAGCACGCCCTTGGCGCGGACCATGCCCCCGTAGAAGAAGGCCAGCCCCGGCGTCATCAGCATCACCAGCGCGGCGCTGGCCAACATCCAGGCGGTGTCGCCGGTGTCGGGCACACCCATCGTCGGAAAGGCCCCCATCGTCGGGACAGCCATAGACCCTCCTGCGTTCGTCTCAGCTAG
>JAABUI010000148.1_pt1 | contig 98443 bp, 97 predicted proteins | sample 5559111 | NCBI WGS metagenome assembly JAABUI01 (sample SAMN10711870, study PRJNA513365) | rock metagenome | isolation source: Antarctica rocks | place: Antarctica: Victoria Land, Buttleship Promontory | reverse complement strand
CTAACCCTGAATAGGGTTGGCCTCGGAACAACCCTATAGCCTAGCGGCGAGCGGCCGGCGATAGTCATCAACATAGCCACCAACATAGCTACCAACATAGGTGCGTAGCTAGGATCGTAACATAAATCACTGAAAGCTGATGTCAGTTATCATATGAATAAGATGTAACGAGTGTGACATCAATCAAATTCTGAAGTTATGAATTGCTGATGCTAAAGTTTTTTGTGATAAGCGCAGTCATTAGTCACAGACGTGAAAAGATTCAACAAACATCAAGTCTTCTGTTTAATATAATGAATACATTGTCAAAGATGTCATGTAAAGAGTATGTACACTACAAATGATTGATAAACAGAGTGAAAGAAGAACTTAACATTGATGAGTCTGAATACATGCAATTGAAAACGTGAATACAAAATTAGATGAGATCTTTACAATTTATAGAACGAAAGCTAAATATAAACAAGTTGAAAGAGACTTTCAGATTGACATTTAAAGTCATATATCATGAGTTTCATATTATATTCAACGATGTCACAAGATCAAGAAGTGATTCTATGTTAATGTTTATGACACAAAGATCAAATTACAATGTAAGAAGATGACTCAGAGTCAGAGAGACATGATGAGACAATCTCAAGTACAATTCTTAATCATTTTTTCAATTGAAGATACATTCACATTTCTTAAGTTATGTCGTCTGTGATGAACAAGATCTCAAGAGATCTCAATCAGTATCAGTCAGATCAGTCAAAATTCTCATAATACAGATCAGTTGCAATCTTAATTGTAACATATGTTGCAAATCATAAGATTTTCTTAAATGTGAATCAGTGAAAAACTCAGTTTACATTAATGACATAAAATACAACAGATTTATAAAGTTGATTGAGAATGAGCTGAATTACAACTGTGTCACAAATATGATGATATATGATCGAGCTGAATTCGTAAGAATATATATCAGCAACGAGCGTAAATGAAAAACAGCATTGAAAGAAATGCATGCAGAAAAGTTTATTCACTTTCTTTTTACAATTCAATCTGCTGCAAACAATGATTGTAGATTTCAAATTTCTTGTGATATTCAATTCAAGCAGCTGATCATTGAAGAAATTATGTAGAATGCTCATAGAAAACATGTTCATGCTCAAGACTTTCAGTATAAGATGACATAGTGAGATCATGTCATAATTGAGAAATCTCAAGAATCAATGACAAGACTTATAGTTTGTTCAATATTGACAAAGATTCAATGAACTTTTATCAAGATTAAATGAACTATTCTTAATGTTTGAAATAAGATAAATTTCTCTCTTATCATGAGAAAAAATCGTTCGCAATCTGACATTCTCTTTTATTCTTCTTCTCAATTATTTGTTGCATAGATTTTCTTGACAATCATACATTGTCGAGTCACATTAAATGATTCTCATCTCAAATGCAACATGAGAATACATTAATCTTTATGATGATGAGTTTATCAAGATACTAAGTGACATTACAGAAAAGATGTCATCACACAAGTAACTTCAAGACATCATCATCATCAAAGCGTAACGCAGTTGAACATACAAAGATTCACAATGACAACGAGATTGCAACAAACTCAAGTGACAGTGATTCTGTGAAAGAAATCTTTAACAAAGACAGACGTGTCACTCTTGAAGTAATAACTCGCTTAAGAATTCAAAAGAATAAATGATTAATTTGAAAAAAGACAGAATTGAACACTGTCAGAGCATTTAATGAAAGTACTTTTGTGAAATCATCACGACATTTCAAAAACTCAACGTATGCAATATTGAACAGCTTGATTCTTTTCAATCAATCAATAACAAACATATTAGAATTAATTTTGATGATGATGATGTCAACGATGCAGACTGAGAATCAATAACATCATATTTATGAGAAAAAATGTCACGTTGAACTAAATGCAACTTCATCATTGATCATGAGTCAATTGTTGAAGTTTGCACTCGTTATCTACTTACGTGAATATTGAGTGATCATGTTGATAGCAATAGCAATTCATGATCAGACTTCAAAAAGAGATGACTTAATGAGAAAATGAGAAAAGCATGAAAGAATATCACAAATTATCTAAATAAAAAGTCAGATCACAAACGTTCTAAAGTAGAGAACATTTCAATGATGAAAGAGACTCAAAAGATAATATGCTCAGATCTTTCATTGTGAATAAGACTCATAATAAATAAATGTACAACATCTTTGAGACGTAACAATCTAGTGTACTGAGTTGAGTACAAATCATAGTCAAGAGTGAATATGATTGACAAAAGTAATTCACAAGAAAAGAGTGAAAGAATTTGACAAAAAGTCTGCTAAATAATGATGACTTTACGTGTGAAAAAATATGTACTAATCAAAGATTGCAACATCGTCTAATGTGAAAAGACTTCTCAAGACAGATTCTGCGTAAGAATCATAATGAATGTATTGATTCAGAAAATTTACTGCAAAGTCAGAAATGAGATAGCATATCAAGAATACTTGAAGATATTCTTTGATTTGCTTTCTACTAATGTCATTCTTATTGCAGTGACAATGATTGCTCATTGTATATGAGAATATGAATCAGAAGAGCACAGATTAAACAAGTTTGAGAAATTGAATGTGAAGAATAAATAAACATTTGCATATATCAATGATTAAAGTGATTGAAGCGAAGCTGAACTTGATAACATGTAGTGACATAAATGCGTATCAATGTGACATGAAATCAACAAGCTTGCGAGCATCAATAATTAATATTGAAGATTCTGCTATGTTGTATCAAGCAACAGATTGATAATAATGATATCGAAGCAATTATGAACACTCAAGCTGTACTCAATGTATACATTGATTGTCTCAATGATCTCTCATTATATGAGTTAGAAAATGACGTGCAACTCAATTCAAACGCAAGTCATAAGAAAACACTCTTGAATTCAGAAAGCATTTTCGTCTCTCAATCTTCAAAACTAACATCGCTTGTCTTTGATGTAATGTTATCAAATAAAGTTATAGATATTGCAACTCATAACTAAATCTTCAATCACTGATGCTGTGTAGAAGAGATTGATTGAATTAAACATAGAGAATGAATTATTGACTAATGATGTTCAAGTCAGCAAGAAGCAAATTCTTAGCAAGAGATCTCACTTTACATCACAAACTAAAGATCAATCATGTATCATATTGTAAAGTGATGAATATGAGTTCATGATAGCACAACAGAATGATGTCGAGTTGACAATGATTAAGATCAGCTGATAATAAAAGTTTAATAACTTGTGAAATGCTTTAAACATGAAGAAGAATGAATGATTGTGATATAAAGCAGACAAGACAGACAAGATTCTAAGCGACAAGAAGAAATATGAAAGTTTCATGTGCAAGATGAGAAAGAAAAGCATTGTGAACATAACTCGCAAAAAGAAAGAAATTAAAGAAGAATAGAACTCAAGCACAGTAGTCATTATAATTAAATGATTTGAACAAAGCAAATATTTTGCTTCATACTGCAAAAGCACTTCTGTCACATGTGCTTATATGAGAAAACATGATACTGATAGTGATGCAAGCGCACTGATCAAACACTTTGAACATCTTGCTCAAGAATGCGCAAGCGCTTATGTCACAAATGTTGTCATGAGAGAACATAATGTTAAAAGTGATGCAAATGCACAATAAGAAAAGAGTGATAATATTGAGAAGAACAATCAAGACATTTATGATGACATTGATTATCAAAGAACAAAAGATACATTAAACACTTTGAGCAGTCTGTGTGACATTAGAGCTATGTTTGCAATGTATGATAATCGCGCAGTTGACAGCTTGATTGTTGATAATGATTCTAACGAAGAAAGATCATGCAAAGATAACAGTGAATTATATGCTTCAATGATATTATTCGACATTGCAACTTTAATTGCTACAAATGTCAAAATCGTATTTGTTGAATCAAATGATAAATAGACATACTGCGCTCTTAAAAGTTCTAGAAATGTTGACGCTTTTATGAATATGCATCAGTTAAAAGTGACGCAAATCTGAGACATGAGATTAAATGAATATTTGAAATATTGATCATTAAAAGCGCTAAAATCTGTCTCTGTCACTCTTTATAAATTGCAGATGTAGCTCAGTCTCTGACAATTATGATGATGAACTAAACTCTGATGTTTATTTTGTAAACTACTTCTTTCTTTATTGAATAATCAAGACAAATTAATTGATAGCAAAAGATCTCTTGATTGATGTCAATTTAATGCACTTATTTCTTGATCTGATTTTTCACGTTTATTGTGAATTGAGATTTCGTAATCACTACGTATCGAGCGTGATGCATCATGTAACTCACATTCATTACTTGAACTTCTTCAACAATTATCTTGAGATTCTTCTTCTCATCTTTATTCTTTTTCTGAAAAATGTCTACAAGTTTTTAATGATCATCTGTGCTGAGTTGTGAATGCATTCATTCAACTTTTCGCTCGATTTAAAGAAGTTACTATTGTAAGATTAGTCTTTTCACTAATGAAAATGTAATAATGTGCGTGATAAACAGCAAAGATAAAGTTTGTAAAGAATGAGTAGAAATCAAAAAACTTATCAATCATATCATGAAGCACATTATGAAACATATCAAGAATATGATGAATTAATTTAACTGTTTGCTCTCATTCTTATGATGTCTCTGAAGAAATTGAATCAATCATTGAATCTTTGAACTTTCTTCAATCAGTGTATTCAAGTTTTAATAATAGAAAGAGTTTTTATTTAAATCAATGATGCATCAGTCATTTTCTTCAATCTCTTTGATGATTTCAGTTACTTGATCAAATTCTAGCAATCATGTCAATTAAAATAGCATCATGATGCTTCATGCATTATTAATTTTCTTTCTGTATTGTGACAGATTTAATATGAGCTTCATTTCTCTTATATTAACATCTTACTTATGTCAGACTTTCAGTTTTTTGATATACATTGTCTTCAGTTTCACGATAATTCTTTTCATTTCTATCTTTCTCTGATTTGCATATTTCACATTCACATCAATTTTGATATCATATTGATGTTGCATTGATAAATCGAGAATAAATCTATCATTCAGAGATCAGATAATGTGATCATTAAATCATATCATGAGAGTGATCATTATTGCAGTCAATGCTTAAGCACAGAATTTCATTTCTGCGATTTATTTATTTCTTTTCTCTAACTTCTTATATTTGAAATCGAAAGCGATTAGTACATTTGCTGTACAAAGACTGAGCTTCGAATCTTTTAATCACATTGATGTCTCAAGATAAATGATCAATCTCATCAGATCATTTGATCTTTAAGACATCAATGTTTCTGAGAGAAATCAAGCATTTGAACGTTTATTTTTCAACAGTTTCAACATGATTCTGAATGATTCAATCATCATTTTATGATTTCGATCAAATTCATTCTGATAGAAGAAGCTTTAAACAATGAATGACATTTCATACTTAAAATTGTACGAGATAAATTCAATCTTGACATTGATGACTGTTTTTATCTTCTGATTGAATGTTCAATTGAATTTATTCTTGTGAATAACTTTCATCACTTACGTAAAATACGATTCTGACATTATTATCACTACAAAGCATTCTTGTTCAAGTAAATCATAATGTTTGTAATTGAATAACAGCGATGTTAATTCAGTTGAAGTCATTTTATTATTGACTTTATCATCATCATGCATCAAATAATATTTTAAGATCATCTTTTTATGATCAACATTGATGCACATTCTTCATTCTTTGATTTAATTATGAATCAATGATTTAGAAATAAGAATCAGAATTGATTCACGCTCAAAAGTATTAATTCAGATCATCATTGTCAAGATTTTCTTATATGAACACTTGAATAATCAGAGATTATTAAATAAACATCATGTTTCTTGCTCTTGAGACGCGTTAATGATGCTTTTGACAAGATGTGTATGATCTTTAAAAGTTCTTCACGTCAACATGATGATCTTCTTGACTATGTGAAGTCAATAATTCAGCATGATGTAAGTAAAGATTATGAATGTCTAAAGTTTTAAAGAAGTTAGATTGCACTATTCATTATAATTAGAATGATTCATATTTTATTGTATTTCATATTCATTTCTAAAATATCATCATGAATCTTCAAGTGATTTCTTTCTAACATTCAAAAAATGATGTACAGCTGATAATGAAATGAATTTCACTTCATTTCTGATATTACTTTGTCTGTGACTGTTGAACTACGCTCATTAGAACTCATCTGTAATCACTTGCAGCAACGTTGAATTTAATCATCATTTAATTGCTTGCAGACTTTCAAGATAATAATGATCATCAATTTAATGCATCTCATTAGTTACAATTTACACAGAACACAGATATCATAACATGCATTTATTCTTCATGATCAGAAAGTTTGAATCATCATCTTTCATCAAATCTTGTAGAATCTCGTCTGAATCACTCAATAACAACACAGAGCGTGATTGTTGTGACTCAACATCATTATTACTATTAATGATTGAATCATTACTATACTTCAAGTCTTCATCATTGAATTTCGTAATTTCTTTCTTCTCATTTTTCTCTTTCTCTTGATTTAACTGTTTCTCTTCATCAAATACAATTATGTTAATCTTATTACAATTACTTCATCATTTATACATTAATAATGAATGAAGCATTCTTAAAGAATCATTGAACTTTATTCTCTTTTAAAGAAACTTTGAGAAACATATTCGCTGTTTAAATACGAATAATTTTTCTCTTTTGACAATAGAACATTATTGACATGATGCTTACGCTTCATTCTGATCATTAAAGACAGATAATGAGCGTTGTCAATGTAATGTCAGCAAATGAGCGAGAGATGAGTATTATTATCTTGCAGAAGAATTCAATCAAGACGAAGAATATACATGAGAAATTGAACAAGCTGCGAGTACTTTATGAGTTCAACGAACGTAGAAACAATGAACTGATACTCTGAGAAAAGATGAAAAGATTGACAGAGATGATAGAAAAGCTGATGCATCAACGTGTCGCTGCGTCAACTGTCAATCGATGCATGAAGAATCAGCTGAAAAGATTGAAAAAGATAATGAGTAAACTTAAAAAGAAGTTCACAAAGAAGAAGAAACATGTTGACAATTGAGTGAAGAAAGTGAACGAGAAGTCGACGACATCATTTGAAAATTATCTTGTTCTCAGCGTTAACATTGCATCATCAATGCAAAATTCTTGCAAGAAATTCAAGATTAAAATCTTTGTTAAAAAGAAAGAGAAGATCAAGAGAATCATGATGATAACAACAGAGAATATAGTGAGATTAGCAAGAGAAATTGACGTTGACGAGACGTTATTGACGCGTAAGAACATAAAGACTATAAAAAGATGATCAAATTTATTGATATTTCAAGTCAAGATGAAAGACAGCAAGAAAATATTGAAGAAAAATGATTTTTGAATCAAAGAGATTTTATTGAACATAAGTCTGCATGAAGTCAGTTTCAAAATAGTGATACATGAAATTAAAGTTGAAGAAATGTCTAAAGACATAGAGAAGAAGAGAGCAAAAGCACTCATCAAGATCAATAAAGACATACACTTGAAGATGATGATTGAGAAAGTTAAGTGACTCATAAAGAATAGTGAACAGAAGAAATACATCTTGCTGATAATACATGTAATCAGCGCTGAGATGATGAACAAGCTAATTGATGAAAGAGTATGTCATAAGATCAACATAAAAATCACGCAGTTCTATGATTTGAGTTGTAAAACACATCAATGTTTAAAGTATCAAGGCTATGATCATGAAACATATGAATGTAAAAACAAGCAAAGATGCATTTACTGCGCACTAAATCATCACTTGAAGCACTGTTCTCATAAACAGACTTGAGACATATGAAAATGTGAAATGTGTCAAGATATACACAGAATCTTTGACTTTCAATGTCATAAACGACAGATCGAAAAAGAGAGAATAAAGAGAGTCATGAAACACAGATCTTTATATCACGTCGTACAAGAGCAGAAAGAACTCAAAGCGATGACATTAAAAATATTCATAAAAACATTTATCAATCTGAAATCATTGATAAACAATGACTTGAAGAGAAAACAGAAACACTCAACAAATGAAAGTCATCTGCTTAACGTGATCATCACATTCGAAAACACTATATTGAATCATCTAGTCAAGAAGTCAAAAACAAATGAGTCAAAGTTAACATCAATCACAACAATTTCAGTATCATCTTCTTTTGAAGATCTTACAAGAAAAGTAAGCACATTGCAGATGTTCAAAAGAACATTAAACAGCTTTGAATGTAAACTTTAATGTTTCAGCAAAAGAAGCTTCAAATACTACATTACAACGTTCACAAGTTCAGAGAAAAGATGATGATAATGCTACTACATAAGAAAAAGATAAAGAATTATAACATTTTTGTTACGATTCTAGTTTTCGTCTATTCTTCGTTTAGTCTTCGCTCAGTCTTCGCTTAGTCTTCGTCTAGTCTTTGCCTGACGTCAATTCTATCGAGTCTAGCACAGAGCTAAAGCACACTCATATAACAGCGAGTTCTTTTCTGTAGATACTTTTCTTTCTTAGTATTTATCTATTAGTTATATTACACTTATATGACTCGCTCTATGTCAACTTCTAACAAAATTTAAAGTGATGAACATAGTTTGATTGTTTCAAGAAGATTTGAAAAAACTGCAGAAGTATTCAAATGAAAAGTCATTATGCTTTATCATTAACATTATCAAATTAATCAATGTTGATTACAATCTACACAAGATTAAAAGATTAGTTCAAATTGACTTAAAATGAATGAAGAGAAATCAAGCACAGATCAAGAAGAAAGTCAATCATCTTGAATAACATGAAAAGACTATCACTTATGACTTACGTTGTGTAAATTCAAGAAGCAAGATGCTGATATATGATAGACAGAATCATTGAATGCATATAATGAAGTTGACATTGAAGCTCAAAATCTTTGAAGATGATGATGTAATCAAAGATGTTAAAAATGATGATAATGATGAAGTGAATAACATTGAAGTCAATAACAAGATGAAAGATGATAACTGTGTCTAGATCACACAGTCTCATACATGTGCATCAAGAACATACAGTGTGTTACTAGTTTATCAGTTTGTATTATAAATAGTTGTATTCATTCTTTCTTCTTTGACATTTACTGATATATTCATTAAAACTTATTGAGATCATGAGAAAATTTATAGAATCAACATTAAGCTCTGTGATTCTTAATGATGTTGCAGACACTGCTTTGATAATGCAACAAATTTTCAACGACATATGCAATATTGCTTGAGCATAATCATAGATTTTCATTTTCAATCTTTCAAATAAATTCAATCAAATAGTTCATTAAAGAAATCATGATTATTTAATCAACATTATGTTTGAATGTGTGCAAATTGACAAAGATTCAAAGAAGCAGACGCAGTATCATTTCATAAATTAACAACAATGTTCATCAGTATTGATTTCAGCTACAATCATTCTGCATCTATGAAACGCAGCAAAGTATAGAAAAATTCACTCATTGATGTAATGAGAATGTTTATCAAACGTCAATGATTTCACAACTTAAAATCACGATGCTTTGAATGAGTGAGTAACATTCACTTCACTTCTATCACATCACTACTATCAATCATGAAAAGAAATAAATGAAAGATTACAAGTAAGAAAAGTGCACTCTTCTCAAAAATCATGAGCATTGAAGTTCAAGTTATTTACATGAAAATTGACATTCAAAAAGTCTTCTCATACTTGTCAGATATTGTTACGAGCGTATCAAGACTGAACAAGACTGAAGCTTTAATTAATTCACAGTGAACGCTAGCGAGTTCTCTGCGTAATGATTAAGACTAATCAGCAAGCTAGTCAGGTTTGACTCAGATTTGACTCAGATATGACTCAACACTCTTTTTCTTTCTCAACACTGTTTTCTTTGACCAACATCTTGTTCATTTACATCATATTCTTTTCATGTCACAAACACATTTCTTTCAAGTCTAGTGCAGTCTCTGAACATTACATAAATAGAAGCTTTTGTATCAATATTCTTCTATATTTTTAATATTCAGTTATAGTTATCTTTAAAGATCAAGCACTATCAACTCTGATCTTCATTGATTGTATCATCTAGACATGATTCTGACATTATATTAAGAATTCGTTAATCACATGATACTGATCTCATTACTCATTTAACATACTTGTCTAGACAGAACGAGTTTAAAGAAATTCATTTATTTGATGATTGACGATAATTGAAAGATAAAACAACACTAGAAGATTGAATAGAATCAACAACAAGACTGTTTGAATTGCTATTCTACTTATCGCTCATTAAGTATGCAAAGTTCATTCAATTACGAGAATCATGATAAAGAATCTTCGTGAATTGCTCAAGAATCAAATCGATCGATAGATTCAATGATAAAGAATCTTCGTTGTTTGCTAGAGAATCAACTAAATCAATCAACAAACAAATCTCATCTTTTTTGTTGAAGATTGCATCTCACTTCATACGTCTTTCTTCTTCAATCATCAAGCATCATCATTCATTCAACTTTCTTTCAAACAAATCTCATCATGTCTAGTCATTCATTTACTGAAGAGCGTTTCAAAGAATTTCGAAATCATTTCTCTCAAATCTCTGATGCTGATTCATTGAAATCACGAACGAAATCATCAAGTGCTGCATCATTCATTCATGAAGATAATGAATTATTTGCTGAAACAATAATACTCTTCATGTTCTATGAAATTTGAAAGACTTGAAGTCTAGCTCTTGATGAAGAAACAGATCAACTCTATGAGTTAGATAAACAACAAGAAGATGAAATCAAAGAGTTGAAAACTAGACTTCAAGCTAAAGAAATTACTTCTTCTGATTCTATCTACTCTGAGCGTTCTAGATTTCAAAAAATACCTGATTCTTCGCTGTTTACTGATGAAAAGAATTCTACTTGAAAGAACTGATACAGAAAAATTCAGAATAAACTAGAGATCAACGTTGATCTCTTTTCTAATGAATGAGTCAAATTGAGCTATATACATTCTAGATTATTCGATGACGCAGCTGAAATCACTCAAGCTAGATGTAAACGTGACTGTGTCAATCTTTATAGAATCGTCGACGATCTTTTGAAAGAGCTAGCTCAGTTGTTCAATGATTCGAATAAGAAAGTCAACTTTCGTAGAAAATACTACAACTTGATTCAAGAATTCAAGAAATTCAGTGAATTCTATACTCAGTTTCAACATCTATCTTTCTATCTAGACTATCACGAGAAGTAACTGATTGCTGATCTGAAAGATAAAATACATCTTCATCTTCGATTCATTTGAGTAGATCAACTAGTTCAATCTGATTCTCTAAAAGAAATTCGTTCTTATCTGATTCATTTGAATAATGATCAGCGAGTCATTCAAGAGATCAAGAACAAGATCAAACGAGTTAATGATCTTTCTAAGACTATCTTTCATAGAGTGATTGTTGTCACTCAGTCAGTCAATCACTTGAAGTCTGATCAGCTAAAGTCGCGCGACGCGATTTTAACTAACGTCAAAGAAGCAGATATTCTAGTCGAAAGCTGTTTCATATGTCATAAATCAGATCATAGCTCTAAATAGTGTTTCAATCGATCTACTAGAATCAATGCAGTGAACAATAAATATGATCGCTTTGATTTCAATTCGAATTTTGATTCAAAAACTAGTCATCTCTTCAAAAGTCATTGAAGAGATAGAGATTATATCTTTGTGCAAACTAGACGAAATTCTATTGAAAGAAAATTACTTTGAAAAGTCGTTTCTAATTGACACTCATCTCATTTCTCAGAATTGATCTTTCAGCCTTTATTCTTTAATAGACAGTGATTCAGTCGCTTACACAATCATACATTCTAATTTAGTCAATAAAGTATGCAAGAAACTGAAAATTCAATCTATATCATTGACAAAAGAGAAGCTAATAAGAGATTATGATGAAAAGATATTTAAGAAGATCATCACTCATAAAATTCTACTCAATCTCATCATCGAAAGTCATAAGAAATTGACTGTATCAATGCTGATAACTGATATTGATCATCATAAAGTCATATTAGATAAGCTCTGAATGAATAAAAACGAAATATTATTGAATATGCAAAATGACATCATTGTTTTTTCGAATCAATTGAATACTTCTATTTCGATTTTTTCGATTTCTCTCAATTCAAAGCACTTAAGTTGATCGCGATCAACTTCATCTTCTTCAATCACTCAGACTAAAATCTCTGTGATGCTCAAACGACTCGTTCAAGAAGAATCATTCTCGATTCAAAGCATAAATGCAGCTTCGTTCAAAACATTGTTGAATCATTCAAAGAAGAACAAGATAAAAGTCTTTGTTCTATTCATGATGAACATCAATAGAAAAATCGCATACAATACTCGATGCAATTTGAACACTTTAAACGTCTTTTCAATCAATGAAACGACTCAGAATTTGAAAGATATTAAAGCGAAGCTGTCATTGAAATATTATGAGTTTCTAAATGTTTTTGATTGAGTTCAATTGAATAAACTATCTTCTCATCGCTTCTATGATCATAAAATTGAGCTCATCAATGATTCAACGTTCTCTTACTGTCAAGTCTATCAAATGTTCTCTGTCAAACTTCTGAAAGTAAAGAAGTACTTAAACGAGAATCTGTTGAAGAGATTCATCACTTCTAGTCAGACTTTCTATTTCTTTCTCGTTCTATTTGCTCTCAAAGCAAATGAAGGTCTTTGATTCTGCGTGAACTATTGAAAGCTAAATGTCATTTTCAAAAGAAATAGATATTTTCTATCGCTGATAAATGAGATTATTGATAAAATAGTGAATTGCAAGCATCTGACTAAATTGAACATCATATCAACGTTCAACAAACTTCAAATGCATCTCAATAACGAGAATTAAATCACATTTATCACTGCTTCAGAAGCATATAAATACAAGATGCTATCATTCAAACTGATTAACAAATTGATCTTCTTTCAACAATATATGAATGATGTTCTATGAAACTTTCTGAACGACTTTTGTCAAGTCTATCTAAATGACATTCTCATTTATAGCAAAATGAGAAAGAAACATAAAGATCATGTCAAACTAGTATTGAGCAGACTACGCAAAGCTGAACTGCAAATGAATATTCGAAAGTGCAAATTTGATGTAGAAGAGACTGTCTTTCTAGAAGTCATCGTATCAGAACTAAATCTTCGTATGAACTTTAGTAAAGTGACAGTCATAGTCAGCTGAATCACTTCAATCAATCTAAAAGAAATTCAGAGCTTCGTGAGATTTGTTAACTTCTATCGTCGTTTTATTAAGAACTTCTCGAAGCTAGTAAAATCATTCACTCAGCTGACTAGAAAGAATATATCTTTTGTTTGAAATGAGATCTGTGTTCAAGTCTTTGACAATCTAAAGAAACAAGTCAGTTTGATTTCAGTACTTCGTCACTTTGATCTCAAACGACAAACTATTCTGAAAACAGATGCTTCAAACTATGTAAAAGATAAAATACTATCTCAGTATAATGACAAGAAAGTTCTTCATTCGATGATTTTCTACAGCAAAAGCATGATTCTCGCTGAAATCAATTATCACATCTATGACAAGAAATTGCTAGTCATTATTCAATGCTTTGAACATTGACGACTTAAGCTGAAATGCATTGAACTACTCATTCAGATGTTCATTGATCATCAGACTTTGAAGATTTTCATGAAAAACAAACAGTTGAGTCGATGACAAGTCAACTATCTGAACATTTTATCGAAGTTCAACTTTCAGATCATCTTTAGATCAGGCAAAATAAACACTAAAGTTGATGCTTTAATCAGAATGTTTCTAGCGAACGTCTTTGAATCAGCTCAACGTCTTGAAGATCATTTTCAGACTATTCTGATCTTTGATAGAATCAATGTTCTATCTATTGAATTGAAAGCAAATCTCTATCAATGAGTATAAATGATCAATCAAACAAATGAGCTCTGCAATGAATATAGACAAGCTATAAACGAAAACAAGCTCAAATTTCATATCACTAAACTAAAGAACTGCAAAATCATTGACGACGTTCTATTTAAAAAAGATTTACTGTGAGTTTCTGAGAACATGCACACGAAATTACTACAAGAAGTGCATGATCAATCTTCAATCTTTCATCTCGACAATAAATGAATCATCAATCTAGTTCAGCATTTCTACTATTAATCAGATCATTGAGCTACTATTCGATGATACATTTGAAACTGTCATGCTTGTCAGCGAAGCAAAGCTTCTAAAGATAGCATCAATGAACTTCATCATTCTCTTTCGATTTCACAGAAACGCTGAAAAGATATAGTTATGAACTTTATTACTGAACTATCTCTGTCAGAAAGCTATAACATCATTTGCACAATCATATGTCATCTCATCAAAGAACATCACTATGTTTTCTGTTATTGAGAAGACGATGACATCTCAGTCGAAGAAACGATTTGAATCATGCTATGAAACGTCTATTGACTGCATGATCTACTCAGTTCTATTGTTTTGAACAGAAACTCTTAATTCATATCAACTATGTGAAAAAGTCTTTGCAAGCGACTGAGAATCACAGCTAGTCTATTCACAGTCTATCATTCTGAGATCGACGATCAATCGAAACGAGTCAATCAAAATGTCGAACGCGAACTTAGAATCTACTGCAATTACATGCAGAACGACTGAGTCAAATGAATATCTATGATGAAATTCAGCGACAATTTCAATATTTTCTTGATCACTTCAATGATTCTCTTCTACTTCAATAAAGAATTTCACTCTTGAATGAGTTTCAATTCAGATATGACTAACTACAAAACAACTCATGAACGACTTGAAGCTAGAAAAGCAGATGATATTGTCATTCAAATGAAAGAGCTACTGAACTTTGATCATCAACAATTGAAAAAGACGAAGCTGATCATTGAAGTTCAGATTAATAAACATAGACGAAACATCATTTATGAAGTAGATGACTGAGTTTGACTATCTTTCAGAAACGTCAAAACAACGAGACTTCGCAAAGATTTGAAAGACAAACAGCTAAATCTCTATCAAATCACTGTCAAAGTGAGTATCTTCTATCATCTTCATCTATCAGTCAGCATGAAGTATCTGCATTCAATGTTCAGCTTGAAGCTACTGCAATTGTATTCAGAAGACTTCTTATCAAAACAACATTTAGAATCACTCAAGTCAATCACTATCAAAGACGATGAACACTGAGAGATAAATGATATATTGAACTTCAGATGCTATCGAGATCGAATACAGTACAAAGTCAAATGAACAGATCTAGATAGAAACGACGAATGATACTATGTCGATAAAGAAAAATTCGATGACTCAGAGAAAGTTTTGAATGAATTTCATAAGCTATATTCAAACAAATCGCGCTAAATATCGAAATAACTATCAACAAAAGTGAGCAAATGAACTACATTCATGCAAACATGAATTTTCGAAGAAGAAAATAATGTTACGAGCGTATTAAGACTGAACAAGACTGAAGCTCTAATCAATTTGCAGTGAACGTTAGCGAGTTCTCTGCGTAATGATTAGAACTAATCAGCGAGCTAGTCAGATTTGATTCAAATATGACTCAGATATGATTCAACACTCTTTTTCTTTCTCAACATTCTTTTCTTTCATCAACATCTTGTTCATCTACATCACATTCTTTTCATGTCACAAACACATTTCTTTCAAGTCTAGCGCAGTTTCTGAACATTACATAAATAGAAGCTTTTATATCAATCTTCTTCTGTATTCTTAATATTCAGTTATAGCTATTTCTAAAGATCAAGCACTATCAACTCTGATCTTCATTGATTGTATCATTTAGACATGATTCTGACAGATATTTACACATTGCAAATGATGTAAACATGAACACAATTAATGAAGATCTGAAGTACAAGAATGTAAGAATGTTTTCTTAAAGAAGAGAAAAAGTGTTGTTGATGCATGCAAAGAATGCATGATACTTCATTTATATCATTCTTTGACTTAAATGTTGACTTGACTTTTAATGTTTAAAACTTGATTGTCAGCTCACTCATTTACAAATTTGCATCAACATAGATAATTCATGTTCTGTGATAACAATTCATTAAAAACTCATCATCGCAAATGCAGAAGTTACAATCTGCAAGATTTAAATTCATGAAAGTCATTTGCGAAGATTTTGACTTGAAAAGCATACTAGTTACAATCATCGCAGCTGATTATCAACAAGATCGATGATGCAGTTGCTTGATTAAATGAGACACAGATGCACTTTGCATCATCATGATCATAATAATTGAGTTTTATGATTTTTGAGTGATTGTCATTAAGATATTAAATATAATCAAGAATGTTAAACTCAATAACTTTCATACATTTTGAAGATTACATGTTTCATGACATCAGAGCAAACATCATCAGTTTAATGAATTTATCTTGCAGTTTAATTAATCTGTTTCATAGTTTAATGAATCATACATCAGTCAAACTTGCAAAAATGACAGACTGATTCTCAAATCTCATTTCATTCAAAGTTATGACTTGAACTCAATCATCAAAGTTGCACGTCAGAAGATGAAATACTTTCTTTGTTTATTATTATATATATAGCTAGAATCATGACTATATACAGCTCATTGAAATATATGAGACATTATCACTTGTATCTGAGTAGCTGTCTTGCTCTACTTGTCATCAACAGAGAGTCTTATCAATCAATCTTATGCTTTGTCATCAATCATGCATCAAGTTCACTAATGTGATGAATTGACTCAATGAGATTATTCTGATCACATCTTTCAATATCTTCATGATTGCACATGTTTAAATCTTGCAAGAATGTTTTCTTCATATTTCTTATGTAAAATAAAATATGCAAGTCAGAGTTATCACATTCTAACAAAGCTGCAAAGTATTTATCTGTGAAAAAAATCATTTTTTGCAAGATTTCAAAGCTACTTTTGTCATGAATTGTAAAAAGTCTGAGTATTCTTGTCTCTTTGAAAATAGCAAATAAATACTCAATATGATTGAAAATCTTGAATGTTCATTTCATGCTGATCAATGAACTTTGACATCATGCTCAACATCATCAATTCATAAACATGAGAAAAACTTTTTATCATTGAATACATTGCATTTGTTTAAGAACTTGCAAATCACAATATTAAATTCTTAACAGCAATTACGTTGAACAAAAAGAGAAAATTTGCAAGACAATGACATTATACAATCATGAGAATGAGATCTTTCTATCTGCTTTTCATATAAAGTACATGACTCATTTTCTTTACTGCAAAATGCAATGCTCACAATCTTTTCATATATACTAAGTGTCTCTTGATCTTTAATCTTGCAAGTCAACAAAGATTCTCAATTTCAAAGATTATGTTCAATGTGTTTTTGCAATTCAAGTACAATGACAGTTTAATCAATTAAGTCAGTCTTTGACATTTTGTCAATGTGCTCAAAAAGTAGCAGCATATTTACTTTGAAATCAGTCAAGCACATGCAGTTGATTTAACTCAAGATTGAAGATTATGAAATGTTAGTTCACAAAATCTTTCTAGCAGCTGTGTCAGACTACTGCAAAGCTTAGTTCTCAAATGAGTGAGATTGTTTACTTGCACATCAAGCAAAAACATAAGTCAAACAGATGATATTCACGACACATTTGCAAATGATTGATTTCGCTTACATTGATATAATCAACTGATCTCAGATTCATAATTTTGAAAATAATGATGAAATCACAAAACAACTAAATAAGTTATTGAATCTGCTGCAAATGACAGATATGTAATTACTCAAGATCTTGCACACTATGATTGAGAACAAGATTATTGAAAATGTGATAACTTAAATCAGATCAAATAATGTGAAATCAATTCAAAATATTGCAAAAAATGTTAACACATCAAGTTTAATCAATCATTGCAATGCATTCATAGTGAATAATTTGAGCTTTGTGAAGATTGCAAGAAGTCAAAAGTAGCGATGAAAATGATGAAATCAATAGAAAAAGAGTTTAAGCTGTTGTTGATATAATGTTGAAGAATGAAAGAATGAATTATCATTGAAAATCTAGAGTGAGTACAACGATGACATTCATTGTAGCGATGCTTCATACTATAATTTATCTATAAATAAGTCTCTGTAGATATATATAATATACATAGATAAAAGAATCAACATATGCAACATAAGCAACGAAAGCGAGATTCATTTCAACGCATATGAACAAACGCAGATTATATCGAGATGTAGTTCAAAGCATATGAATGAATGCAGATTTTATTGACAAAAGCAGAACTCAGTCAGACGAGCTCAGCTTAAATCTCGATTTTATTCAGCTTTAAGTGACAAATGTTTCTTTCGCTAAACTCTAAAATTTAGTTCACTTTACAAACTGCGAATGAATTAAACATATACATCAGAGAAGTATTTCTGAAGCTCGCTTTGAATGATTTCTGATCAACAAGATGCTTTCAAGATGCAGTCACTTTTCAGAGTTTAAATCGATGTTGATTCTCGACAACGCTTCTGTGCATCACATTCAGATGAGTGACGTCGACGTCAAGCTGAGCTCTGCTAACTATCAATAAAAAGTCAAAGATTTATGTCGTCAAATTGATGTGATCTTACTAATAGTAAATATAAATACGAATTGATTTGTTTTCTTGTCAATACTTCGTATGTCTACTATTTTTGCTGGTATGACAGGTACTTTCGAGTAAGTGTATACTAGTAATAAAATATATACTCTATATAATTCACGATCATCAAATATACTACTTTTCAAAAAAGTCAAACTTCTCAAGCTTCGCGCCTTCCAGTGCTGCATTAACGAGAGCATCAAGACCTTCGCATGCAGACTGCTGAGATCTTCGCTGAGCATTTAATCTGCACTGCATCTGATGCAGCTGCTTTGGAAGGGGCTTTGGAAGGGGCTTTGAAAGAGGCTTTGGAAGAGGCTTTGGAAGTAGTTTCCTGCTCCGGAAGGCTTCGCATCTTCGCCGATTGCCTACCTCTGTTTGCTGACTGTAGTTTAGCCATGACTATATGGAATGAAGATTAATATGTATGACTGTTTGGTTTGTGGGGTGGTGGTTAGGCTTCTCCAGCGAATTGGTTGGTTGCAGAACGACCCTCGATTTTGGAAATTCTAAAATCTGGCACAGGCACTATGAAATAGGGGTATCTCAATCTAAGAAGTACTGTAGAGTACGGGAGTTTCTGTTTTTGCTCTTGGACAAATCTGGAAGGGGACAGCCGGTTCAATTCGGTGCGACACTATTGATATTCAACGGAGCTTTCGTCTTGCCATATCTTCCTGGGTATTATATCCGGTAGGAGAAATCATGTTGGGAATCTCTTGAGTGCTTCTACCGTCCGGCAGCAGAATCCTTGACTATCCACTATACTGGTCTAATTATCTTTCCCCTGATGAACTCCTACAATGCTGAGATCTGTATAGCTGTGGAGACGCTATAGCTACTGCTGGGCACACTGAGGATTGGCATCTCCCTCTTCATCGTCATCCTCCCATGCTTCACCACCGTCATGCTCACCTCCACCAAATTCGTCTAGCGTTGCCGTTTCATCGTATTCCACATCATCCACCGTTTCCGCTTGGATAGGTTTGGCAGGCTTCGGTAGGAGCTCCTGGAGCTTCGATATGGCCTTGTGATCCTCAAGCCAGCTGTGTTCTGGGAACTCAATCTGCACCACCAAGTACAAGTCACCTTTCATTTCGCTCTTCTTAATCGGCATGCCCTCGCCGGCAACCTTGATAACCGATCCCGGCTTCAAGGTCCTGGCGATGGGCTGCGGATGTGTGATTGAGATACCGCGGCCGTCGAGATGCTTGACAACGACACGTGAGAAGCCACACAGGGCTTCGGCCAAAGTCACTGATACATCCGTGGACAGATCCGCGCCTGCTCTTCGGAAAGTGGGATGCTCTGTTTCTATAACATTGAAGACTAGATCACCAGGTTCTTGATCTGGAACCTGGTCTGCTTCGCCAGCCAAGATTATCCTATCTCCTTCCCTATGATTGATAAGTAAGTTGCATGAGCACATCGTACTGGAAGCCTTACCTTGAGCCCCGTGGAATGTATAGCTCTAGCACTTTTCGAGCCTCTGTGACACGTTCACCCTTACACTTTTTGCACCTGTCCTTTTCCTTGAACACACTACCTGTGCCTTTGCACGAACTACACACAACAGTCTCTTGGGTGACCAATCCAGGACCGATAGATCTTAGGCCTTGTTTCATGCCTGATACCTATTCAGTCACTGTGTGACAATAATGCGAAAATAAACCTCAGACTCACCTCTACCCTGGCATGAAGCGCAATGCTTTGATTTTGCCTTGTCCTTTCCACCACTACCCTTGCAGTGGCTGCATATGACATTCTTCTTGCTCGAGAATTTCGCAGTCTTTCCTTTGTAGAGTTCTTCCAACGTAACCTGATATGGTAGTTCCTCATTCTCCCCTTTCCGCGGCTTCTGTGGTCCTCCACTTCCGCCCATGTTCATAAACCCAGGGGGTGCCCCACCGCCTCCCATACCGAACATTTGCTGAAGCATGTCCTCCAAGTCAGGACCGCTACCCGTTCCATTACCATGGCCGGCCTCAAACGCTGACATGCCGTGGGTATCGTAGAGATGTCTGTTGTTGTCATCGTAAAGAATCTCGTAGGCTTTGCTGACTGCTTTGAACTTTATCTCTGCGGCGGCTCGATCGCCTTGGGACACTTTATCGGGATGGCTTGAGAGGGCTGCCTATAAATCTTAGTATTTGATGAGAAAACGTTGGTGCAAGATCACTTTATGATAAGCCTTTTTGATCTCCGTTTTGTTTGCGTCTCGACTGATTTCTAGGATTTCTGCACGGACATGAGTACCGACACAATATGCGCAGCTTTACAATGTTACTGACCGTATAAATCCATGTCCCCTGCAAAGTCGTCCACTAGCAAACATTAGAAACCTCTTAATATGGTGGAAACGATCCTCACTCTTGAGCTGAGATGTAGGATATCGATTTGCGCAGCTCACTCATTTGGTGTACTGCCCAACGAGAGCGTTTTTAAGGAACGATCTTCTCAGAAGATGTTAGTGAGTTCCGGGAAGAGGCAGCTTAAAGATTTTTGGGCCGACGCAACGATTGATTTGTTTGGGCGCCTTTGCCTGGCGGCAAGCGGGAGCTTGAACGCCTCAAGCGCGGTGACTTTGAACTATTGAGTGACATCTTCAAGTTATTTCACCATCACAATCACTTTTCATGTCGTGCTGAATTATTAACTGGTGGACGGTAATGGGAATGTTGTGGTAAGCAATGAATTCATTGAGCCGAATAAAGCTATGGAATGGCAATTGGGTGTGCCGCACATGTAGAACCCTCTCAACTTCCGCAGCTGGAAAACAAGTCCCGGAGCGCAAAGCATGGCAGAAGCTTCCCACAGCCCCAGCAAGAACTCGATTCGCCCCTTCGCCGACTGGAAACCTCCATTTAGGTTCTTTACGGACGGCTTTGTTCAACTACCTCCTTGCAAGAGCTACAGGGGGCCAATTCATACTACGCGTTGAAGATACAGATAAAGTGGGTTACGGACGGGTAACATTCATCTAAATTAAATCAAAGCTAACAATAGAAGAAAAGGACTGTAGCCGGAGCAGAGAAGAGATTATGCGAAGACCTAAAGTGGGCTGGTCTGCAATGGGATGAGGGTACGCTGGAATGGCTCTATGAGAAAGATTATATCTGATTTGGTTACAGGACCAGACAATGGCGGTCCTTACGGATCGTACAGACAGGTATATCTTGCGTGCTGAACTGAGCAATACGGGGCTGATAAGAAGGCCCAGTCAGAGAGAACAGAGCTATACACAGATCACGCCCAGAAGCTCTTACAATCCGGACATGCATATCGATGCTTTTGTGCCTCCGAGAGGCTAAACGAGCTTGCAAGGCAGCGGAATCAGCTTGGGCTGTCGAGTGACTACGACAGGACTTGTGCAGGTATACTGAAAGAAGAGTCAGATGAGCGGGCTTCCAAAGGTGAAGCGCATATAATAAGATTGAAGGCTCCTGCCACGCCTCCAGATTATTTCGATATTGTATATGGCGCTGTCGGCCAATCCAAGAGCAAAAAATCTCCCCTTAATAGGGGCGAACCTACATACGATGATTCTGTGTTAATCAAGTCGGACGGCCTGCCTACTTATCACCTGGCTAATGTGGTCGATGACCATCACATGAAAATCACGCATGTGATACGTGCCTCAGAATGGATGACTTCAACCCCGAAACACTTGTTTATGTACAAGGCTTTTGATTGGGAACCTCCACATTTCGCCCATGTAGGTCTGCTCCAAGACATCGAGCGCCAGAAATTTAGCAAACGCAACGCCGATCTCGACATCCGAACCTTCGAGAACGATGGCATATTCCCAGAGGCTCTAGTCAACTACGTCGCTCTTCACGGCTGGTCTCATAATCTAGGCAACGATTTTCTAAGCCTCCAGGATCTTGTGCAGAACTTCGATCTAAAATTCACAAAGGGCAATACTATGGTCCAGCCTACAAAACTCATGTATTTGCAGAAAAAGTACGCTAGAAAGCACGTTGAGGAAGGCGGTGCGGTGTACGAATCGATGGTCGACAGGGTTTATGACATTGCGGAACAGAGGATCGGTCTAAAGGAAAAAGACATAGAATTCCGGAACCGCATCGCTGCCTTCATGCGCCTGGTCCCGGAAGCATACACCACCCCAAAAAACTTCTACGAGCGCCATATCGCCCTATTCGAGCTCGTAGAGCGGCCAAAATACATCCCTACAAAGGACAACAACGGTCAGGAACTCGTGTGGAATGTAGACTCGCTATCATCAATCAACGACGTCTTCACCAAGCCGCCTTCGAGAGATAGCACCCCATGGACCGCATCCGAGACTAAAGAGCTAGTTAATAGGGCTATAAGTTCTCTGTCAAGGCTGTCTGCTTTGCACACAACAGCGGACAAAGCGGGGACATTCGAAAAAACCGAACCTCTGAAAGCAGGCCCTGAAGAAGAGTACTTGTATAATGCAGCTGTGAACCACTACCTTAGATGGGCCATTATGGGAGGGAAGCCGGGCCCAGGTGTGGCGAACAGCATGGTACTTCTTGGTCGCGAGGAGACGATGAAGAGGATGCAGGACGCGGCGAGGATTCTGGGCGTTCCGAAGTAGTACACCGAAGGAAAGAGCAAAATTGAGGAATTTGGGAGGATGTTGGGAGCAAGTCTTTGATAGGGTGGTCGATGGTGAGTGCAGTCAGTGGTACAAAGTCGCCGCGTCAGTCATGCATTGATAGCGTCATCTATTCATAAACTCATAGATCCGTATGCAACCACCTTTCCCTCAAATCCCCAACCAGCCCTTCTCCCCTTACGCCGCTTCCCCCTCCACCTCTCCTCTCGCCCTGGCCCCCACCCCATTGAACAATTTCGCCTTCACCTCCCCTGCCAACAGTCCCGTCATCTCCTCTCCCGCAATCTTATTGCTATCCCTCACCACCTTCTCCAGCGAATTATCCTTCGCGCCCACCCTCTGCATCGGTCCACCTCTCGTACTTGCCTGAATAGTTTTCTGCGCATTTTGAATCTTCTGACTGAGGTCAAGCATTTGCTTACTACTGTATTCGCGATTGGTGAAAAGAGGTGATTGCGAGATCGTGGAGACCCAGTATTTGTTCCACAATAGTTCCAATAGGTGTGTGTCAAGTGTGGACTTGTAATGCGTGATGTCCAGGGAGTAATACTGGCTAGCGTGGGCCCCGAAGTCTTCGATTTTGGATAGTGGAATGGTTTGGTAATCGTCGCCTCCTGCGCCAGGGATTGGTTTGTAGTTTTCTGGGAATGTGCGGAAGGCGCCGATTTCCACTTTACCCGCTGAGATGGTGCGATCGGGGTCGATAACGACGGCAAGGAAGGGATCTTGAAAGGTTTGCTGCGTCATTTGCGTAGAGACATCAATGCCGGAGAGCCAGCAGCCGTAGCCGGGGTGGCTGTGGTACCAACCTACTGCATTCTCCAGCCTCCCGTTGTCCCGGCATGATTGTAGATACTGCACCACGTACTCGTTCGCCTCCTCGGAAGCATTTACACGGGTCTCCGTGCCCTCAACTGGTAATCGAAAGGCGTCTGTGACTATAAAGGTGTCTCCAGCGATTTTACCCTGCATGAGCCCCATAATTTCGATGGAGCCACCGGAACGGGCGTGCATGACCATTTTTAGGAGGGCGACAGCGGATATGCGGACATTCTTGAAGTGATGGGGATCATTCTTCCAAGGGTGTGAGGATGTTAGGGCTTTTTGTTCGGAGTCGTTGTAATCATAGAGGGCATCTCGATGCGGATCGACTAACTTGATGGCGTTTTCGAGCTCTAATTTGGCAAACAGTTAGTTAGAGTTCAGGAGCATGAGATGCCACATGTTACCCCAGGCTTTCTGGGCACTATCCATGATGGTGGAGGTGTGCTGAACTTCTATGGATGTTCCATCCAAGGTGTGCTTTTGACAAATATCGGTAGTAAATCACGTATTTGACAGGCAAAGCGGTAAAGGCTCTTTGTTATCCGCGTCTCTCCTTTAGATATCGATCGGTTCGTCAGAAACTCTCAGCCACGCACGTTGTTTCGAATAGTGAGGGAGACTATGGAGCTTTGAGGGTCGTTAAAGCATTGAAAGGCTTTGCCAAGCTTCCTATCGATAACGCCGTGGCAGAATAAAAGGCGGTGTGGCTGTCGGCATAGCAACAGCCGTAAGCACAACACAACGCTCGGTACCTCTTGGTTCACTGATACCCGCGATCTTGATAATCCCATTGACTATGTCAGACAGCATCACTTCTCTTCTTGAGATGAAATTTTGACAAAGACGTGTTGCTTTTGGGTACTGTTTTGCATCGTGCCTCTAAGGCGATCCCCTTCCTCGATCCCACTGCTATCCACTCCCCTGGGATCAATGCCAACCATGGACACCAGCTACCTCACCACCCAGGTATCCACCATCATAGGCCAACTGCATGGCTTGTTCGATGAGATCGGCGTACCCAGCCAAGAGCGAGAATCACGCGAATCGGAGGTATGTAAGATCTGCAACTGTATAGAAGAAGCTGCTAATACCACCTTAGCTATTTACAGCTCTATCAGAGACACTACATAATCAATTGCGCCTGGTTACTGCGTAGGTCTACCTGTGTGGTAGTCTTGTAGTCGCGCTTACTCTAACATTTTATAGAGAAAAGAGTGAGCTTACTGAAGAGGCACATCGGATCGTTAAGACTATAAAGCAGATGGAAGCATCTCTAGAAGACCGCAAACCTAACGACACCTACCAACTTGATGAGAAAGACTTGAAAGTCACCGTCCCGCTCACGCGCTGCTTACAAGGATTGAAAGAAAAATATAATGATATTGCCCAAATCCATCGCGAACGGTTTGAGCAAGTCAAGAAACTTGTGCAGGCGCTTGAATCATACTCTTCACATCTCGAACCATCTTTTATCAAAATCAAGCTTCCACCTACCTCAGGTGATGCGTCCCCCACTTTCGATCTTTCTCCGTCGTACGTCGCAGCAGTAGACAATGAGTTCTCTCGAGTCTACGAGGAGTATACGCGACGTGTCGCGTCGGTCAAACAATTTGGAGAAGAGATCGTCAATCTATGGGCGGAATTAGGAACCCCGCAGGCACAGACCGACAATTCCATAGTCAAGTATTACCGAGAATCGCCAGAGCAGCTAGGACTCCATGAGAACGATATGGCAAGGCTACAGGCCAAGCGGGATAAGCTGATTGAGGAAAAGCGTAGCCGTGAGCGAAAGCTCAAGGAGTTAAAGGCCACTATCGAAGGTTTATGGGACCGCCTTGGTGTGGAACCACCGGATCGTAAACGATTTTTGGCCGGGAATCGGGGTTGCGGACTCAGAGCAATCAACGAATTTGAGGCGGAATTGGACCGACTAAATGAGCTGAAGCGACAAAATCTGCACCTCTTCGTTGAAGATGCGAGATATAAACTTCAGGAGCTATGGGATGGTCTGTACTTCTCGGAAGAGGAAATGCTGGAGTTTACTCCTGCGTTTTCAGATGTTTTCAGTGATGCCCTGCTTTCCGCCCACGAGGGAGAGATCGCACGCCTAGAGGCACTGAAAGAGCAACGTGCTCCTACACTTGCTCTCATTGACAAACATCGCTCTTTGATCAAGGATCGAGAGGATCTAGCAGCTTCCAGCCTGGATGGTTCACGGCTACTGGCCAAGCCAACCAAGGGGGAAAAGCGTGATCCAACGCGGCTTTTGAGAGAGGAGAAGATGAGAAAGAGAATTGCAAAGGACCTTCCGAAAATTGAAGTTGAATTGAAGAAGACGCTGGAGCGATGGGAAGACGAATACGGTCGCCCATTCTTGGTTCATGGAGTCCGGTACCTTGATGAACTCGCAGCTGCAGCTGCAACGAACTTACCTCCACGATCAAAAACACCTTCAGGGCCAGCACCTGTTACCACCAAAGTGCCTCTCAAATCCAGCCATGAGCCTTCTCACTCAAGGGCCGGCAGCACAGTACGAGGCTTTCCACCGCCTAGATCTCACACCCCTGTTGGTACTCTAAGACGGAATCCGCTCGCAAGCTCCGTAGCTTCAACGACTGGAGGACGAACACCAGGCGCATCCACAGCGGGAGGAAGAACACCGTCCAAGATCCCAGCACGTGTGCCACTTGGAAGTATGCAACATGGCAACAACTCCCCAGAGCGCAAACAACCGCCATCAGCACCCACATACGCCTACGATACAAGCACAATACGCAAGATGGGCCCCCCAGCCCGGGCGCCCCCTCCAAAAATGAGGGATATCTTCGTCCCACCCACCCACACCCCAGCATCGAATTACGAAACTGAAAACTTTCGCTCCGCCAGTTCGGCCTCTTCAGGTAGTGTCCGCCAGATCACCCCAGAAGACGTTTACGATGACCGTGAACGCATGTCCTACATCGCCTCCTCAGCCGCAACGTCCAATCAAAACACCCCCCAAAATTACCGCGATGTTCAAGCCTACGATGCCCGCTATCAACCCTCACAAACACGGCCATACGCCCCGGTGGCGGACAGCCGTCAGATATCCACTACGTCCACCACCACGACCACAGCTTCTGGTAGCGAGAATTGGGAAACCTTTGACGATGCTTCGGAGCCAGAGGTCGATGCCAGCGATGCCTATTACGCGAAGCTGAGAGCCGCGAAAGGGGGGAAGCGGTTTACGCCTGATGGGGGCTACACGCCTCCGCGAGGTGCACCGGGGAAGAAGTTCAAGGCGGCGTATGCAGGAGGCAACGGCACGATTGAAGAGGAGCGCGGTGGGCGCTATGTGCCGGCTGGTAGCGAGGCAGGATGGACGGATGAGGACGCCTTTTGAGATGTTCCCCCGAGCCACGACTTATGTCATGCCTTATTTCTTCTTGCTGATATCCTAGGCCCACCCCTTGTTGAGGAGAGCGGGGGTTGCTGATCGGAGATCCGACCGTGAAGTGGTTGGATAGGAGGTGCTTTCTGGGCAATGTCCAAATTTTCTTCTCGTTTGTTCAAATGCATATTTTACTTCTGCATTTGATATTATGGATGGTTCTCGCGCTCGGCATGTTGAGCGCACCGGAAACTCTTCGGTCTGCGACTGACGATTCGAGCAATAGACAGCAAGGGAGGTGTGCTGAAAACGCTATTTCTTGTGTATACTAGCCGGGCGTTTTATGAGGTGTGCAGGGATGAGGCGTGGTCTGGTGTTTGGTGGCAAGGACATAGGGGATTGGTGGTGTTAGTTTTTGAGATGTAGAAGAATTTTGTTGAGTCGTGTCAACTACTTTTCATAAATGCCTTGTAATGTCTCATGGAAGAGGTAAGCTTGGTATCTGAGATTCCGCTCTGCGTGTGAATTGTGAAATCTAGGAAACAGGACGAAGCAGCTACGACCCTGTCAGCAGCTAGCTATTCTATGGGTATCATTTAATTGAATCGGGAAAATAACGCCTCGATGATGCAATACTCTTCCCTTCCCTCTTCCCCTTCTCTCTACACTCAAGGTATGGAAGGCACGTACCCCATATAGTACCCAAACACCTCATCTCTTATGCTTTACCATAACCCCACTCAGCCCCCTCACACTCCCCCACACGCTCTCCCCAACCACAACCGGCGTCTTCCGCCCCTTCAGCCTTTGATCGACCAACCACATCCCCACCACAAACTCCTCCTTCTCCAGCCACCCTTCCCCCTTCCCATCCACCAGGTCCCAGATCTCGGACAAATCGTCAAAGGAGAGTTTGGAGCGCGCCCAGATGTCGCGGACAATGAGGTTGAGGACGCCTGTTGCTGCGGTTGGGGGATTCGTAGCGGTAGAAAGAGGGAGGAAAAGGCCACGGTTGGCGGCCCAGACGCCCTCGTAACGCTTGCGCTCTTTGTCTGTAATCGATTCGCGCCAGCGCTTGCGGTCGCCTTCGTGGTGTTTGTGGGGGTGTTTTTTGAGGATGCGGTTGCCTTTATGGTGTCTATGTAGATCGCTCTCATCGTTGGAAAACGATCTTTCGCCACGTAAGGTGTGACGCATTCCTTTAGCAGGGCTCGGAGTGCGGGAGATCTGCTCTTCGCTGTGGTGACGATGGAAGAAAGGCGGTTTGGAACGGCGTAGGAGCGGTGGGGGTGTGGGTATGGGTGCGGGTTTGTTGGGGGATGGGGCGCGGGAGGAGGCGAGCGAGGAGGCGACCATGGCATTTGCGAGAGAGGAGGCGGTTAGTTGAGGAGTAAGGCTATGGAGGGAGAGGATGGGTTCGGCTGTGGATCTGTAGGGCCCGATGGTGTAAGGTAGGTGGTCGAGGCTTGTCGAGGTAGCTGAGACAGATCGGGATGGTGGTTGCGATGGAGGTCTATTAATGATGGGCGGTGCAGCCAGTCGTGGTGGGGGAGGAGAGGGTGGACAGACTTTGGATGGGCTCCGCTCTACAGTAGATCTGGGAGAGCGAAGTTGGTCGACTGCCGAAGCGTAAGATGATGCAGATGAGCTGCCAGCAGAGTGGTTGGTGTATGAAGACGTCCCACTATCTTTAGGTTCCGGAAGAGCGGGGCGCTTTGATGAACGTCGAGGCGGCGGAGGTGCAGGGACTTGACCCTTAGTACGAGCTACTAATTGTGCTCGCCTCTTCTGTAAGGGGATGTGAGGTCCTGCATCAACGGTCGTTCCTTCAACTTTCCGAGTAGATGAGTCTCTAGAGTGATTCGAGACCGATGAAGCATTTTCTGCTGTTGATGAGTCGGAGGCTATTGCAGACCGCGAAGAGATCCTCGGTGATATGGAAAGTTTGATAGGACTTGAGCTTGCCAGAGTGAACGGCTTCACCGCAGTGAGATTTGCGACCATTGAGGGATCGTAATTCCTCGAGGCCAGCGGAGACGTCCTCCCTACGCTTGGCGGACGGACCGGAGTGGGGCTAACCAACTGAGTTGACCTCTCTTGCTGATGATGAGCATCTGTTTCGGATACCACTCGCTTGGAGACCTGCCTGGCCTCGAAAAGCTTGACCAAGGCATCTGTAGCAGCAATAGGAGTATCGTCAGGACCGTCAGCTTTCGGTGAGAAGTCACTTCGACTTCTTCTCAATGCTGCTGGTCGACGTGAAGTGGGTTTCAACAAGGCCGTTGGATTGTGCTTCGTAGTAGACTTTGAAGCAGCGAGCACAGCGGCGATGTGGGACGGCGACTGCTCACGGCTTCGGGCTGACTGTATGACTGACTCGTGTTGAGACTGATAGCTAGATGCACTCTCCGCGGAGTGTCGTGGGGGGCTTCCGTCGGCACCAAACTCCCCCTCCTTCTTCCGTCTTCCAACACCAGCGAATGCAGCAGCTGCCAGCGCTCCATCGGTACCACTGTAAGTATTGACCAGTGGTTTTGCGGGGGCTAGAGGGGAGGAAAAGGCGAGGGATGCGCCTCGAAGAGCTGCTGATTGACGTCGCGCATCGCTAGCCTGGGGTATTCTGGAGTGATTAGAAGGGGAGGGGTCTCTAGAAGAAGAAGAGTAGCCCATGAATCCATGGAACTCTGAGATAATTGAATACAAATGTCAACCAGCATTTGATCTTTGGAGGTGGGTTGTCAGTGCTTGTAGCTTGACAACTGGGATAAACTCTCGGAATGTGGTTGTCGTAGGTACAGTAGATGGTGATTCGCTCCTGCTAGATATTTAATCGGCTAAATCTTTCATTCGATAAATAAGCGGCTGTTATTATCATTGAATAGTCGGCCTATGTCGATTCTGAAGGATCTTCGATTGTTCATATCTCAAGAAGTCACTCATAGAACCAGAAGTTGCACATGTTTCTTTGATACGTCTGCCAATACTGACTCTTACAGCCATCTTGATAGAAAGGATCTACAACAGCAGTAGACTAGAACTTTCATACACGTACACTGCAAGCAGAACATCGAATTACGGCTCATGCCCATTCTGTCACTAGAACCCTTTCCAGAATAGAAAGGTGTGACCAATATATGAGCGACCCAGACGAAAAACGATCCAGTCTTCTCGGACCCCATGAACCGACCTCTCAAGCAGACTGCTCTTATATCGAATAGGCGACTTAGGTAACAACCTTTCTTGCTAGATTGATAAACTGCCTCCACAATCTTTCCTCGTCCAACCCTCGTTCTCGATGAGCATTTGCCATCCCATCCTCCCGCAACTCGTCCATCCCTCTTTCCTCGTAAATATCCGGCAAGCGTCTGTCCAACTCTACTACGAGCTTCGACTCCAATCTTGTAATCTTGTTCCGAATGCTTTCCAGTGTTCTCTCATACTTGTGTAAGCATTCTGCGTTGTTGCAAACTCCAACCTGATCTTCAACTGGATAAGAATTCTGTAGAGGGCATACACGGATGGAGCCTCTTCTACACATAGAGGACCTAGGCCGGCGTATATATTTGTTCATCGAGCAAGAGCATACGGTGCAACTCGTGTATCTGATGATATGATAGCACATCTTGAAGGTGGACGTGGCAAGTTATCGACTGATCTGTTTGTCTGTAGCGTTCCCGAAAAGTTGTCGATGTATGGCAATAGAGACGCTGCACATCTTCTTCTTATATTCCTCAAGTGGCTAGGTCAGCCTTGTTTCTGTTTGTAAATGTCGCAGAGTTTCGGGACCATCAGGTGAAACAATTTTCTTTATAAAAGGGCAATTTCCAGAAGACTCTGGATTTCCTTACTACCCTTCTTCTTATGTTTGGGTCCATGTACAAGTGCATTGGGACTGAAAGTCAAAGAAATGATGCTTTCTCTGTGATGATTGACCAATGATCTGTCTCTTTCCACTGGACGCTTGTATATCTCTCAAGGTAGCCAAAGAACGTATGATCCAAACGACATTCATTTGGCAAAGCTCTTTCCTTATGGATTCAGAAACAAAGCTGCGGTATGCTGCTTGTACCGTTGATGCTAGGGATTGAAGACAATTCTACATCTACTGTTCCCTTCAAAGCGGTACAAATCCTGCGCGTGTCATTAATACATTGCTTTAACTCAGACCTTTAACTCTAGATATCTTACGTTCTTCATCCAGTAATGTTCGCTCCTCCCAGCTTTGTTCAACCCAATCGACAGTCACCAGTCGGGGGAGGCGCTTGCGTCTGCAGGTGGCGTCAGCAAGTAGTTCAACCAAGAACACGAAGAAGACATGCGTGGAAAACATTTCCCTCAGGATCTTCACCCTGCACTTATCGTTCTCTACCAAAACATGCGTTATCTTGTCATTCGCAAGATCGGTGGTGAATTCAGCTCCTGCAAATCTTGCTGCATTAACAGCTTGTTTCATCCTGAACCCAGATTTCTCTAGAGCATTGGGCTGAACCACGGATGAAGCACCATTAGATTGAATTGTATTCTGCTCATCAACACACAGTAGCAAACCCCCGAACATCCAGCCAGGCAATTCTCCAAGATCATGGTCACGCTCTGACAACTCGGCCCTGAACTTGTTAGGGCTGAATGTATGCTCGTACTTATATGGCATCTCTTTGGAGATCTGGTAATACATCAGTAGATGCGTAGCATGGTGCAAGGTTCTTTTTGTTACCTCTCTGAGCTCATCCAAGCTGACATCCCTGGCGAAACTATCACCATACTCATCTATATTACTTTCAATCATAGATTTTGATTCTTCTTTTATGAAGAACATGTGCCTGCTTTGTGTGAGTGTCACCTGGTGTGTGGCTCAAAATGATAACAGGACAAACCTCGGCTCCAATGGAAGCAGTAACGTCGGAACGTCTCCATCACTCTCACTCTGTGTAATGTTGTCGAATATCCATGATGGTCGCACAATGTCGAATTCACTACGCTTCTTCAAAGATGCAACTTTGACAAGACCTGAGGAGGGTCAGCAAGTATAAGGCTATACACCAGTGATAGACTTACCTCTATCTGCTATGCATAGAGTGTTTGGTGCGGCATGCTCGCTTTGAAATGTCTTCCCGCCGTTGGATTTAACCATCTGCTCGAGCTCGACCTTGGTCTTTTTGGGTTTCAAAGACTCGCTCATGATATCTTCTCTTCCATTAGCTTGGTTTACCTTGCGGTTATATCCTGAAACATACAAAAGTTCAGACCATCAAGAACGTTTGTCGCTGGTCCACCGTAAGGCGTGGTCAAATTGTCTTCATTACCAGCTATAGTAATAGGCTTCTTGCGGGTTGCTTTTTGCCTCCTTTTCCTATGATCATCAACCTTGAATTGCTTTTCCTTATGCTCAATCTCTACGTGCTTTTGCAGCGCCGCAAAATCAGAAATCGATAAGGCACTTTTCCAATCACGGTCCGTCCGAATACTCTTGAATCTCGGAAATCGTAGTGTCTTTTCCATTCTGAACTGATCGGTGACTGATACGGATGCTGCTTTCACGGAAAGGACGACCGAATCATCCGGTCTGATCCATTCATCAGGCTGTTCGTACTGCAAGTCTCCACCTGCCAGCTCGATATACTCTGTGGGCGGATTTTTGCGATCCCATGTCCTCCATTTGCCTTCAGTACGATGGCGTACTTCTGCGTAATCGGCTGCTGTGAAACCACCTCCCACCTTGAAGAAAGAAAAGAACTTCATGGGGTTTGCCCCTTGCTGCACTTGATTTTCGTCAACTCTCAGCCCACACATGAAACTTGATAAACGACCTCCTCGATGACCTGAGCCGTAGTAGCCACCTATCACCATGCAGTCCAAGGATTCGCCATACTCAGTCATGTACTCGGGCTTGACCTTCATCCAATCATCGTTTCGATCGTTTAGACAGTACCGAGATCGTGGATTCTTGAGCACTAATCCCTCGGAAGCTTCCAGTACGACCTGGCGAAGTAATTTCTCCACGTCAATTGCAGTTGTGGCTTCTTTATAAGAGTGCACCTCCAGCCTACGGTGGATTGATGTTACGCTTGCTTCAAGTGCTCTCCTGCGGTCTCGGAGGGTCCAGTCCGTGAGTGATTGCCCGTTCAAGTACAGAAGGTCGAAGACCCTGTATAGTGGTCTTGGACCAACAGAGTGTGGGTTCTTCTGTTCAGCTAAGGCAGCGGTTTTAAGGGTACCAAATGGCACCATTGCATCTTCTTTGGGGTCCCAGGTGATCATTTCGCCGTCGAGGATGATGTTGTCCACACCTTCATGGAACGCATCTTTGATGTGCCTGGTCAATGCGGAGTTTTCATCCATGTACCCATTTCCATAGAGGTAAGTATAGTCCTTAGCTTTCCTGGACCAGAAGCCAAACTTCTTACCTCCTGGAACATTATCGTCGCTGACCATGTGAAGTTGCATTCTCTCTCCATCTAGTTTCTCTTCGATCCAAAACACAGGATCAATCTCTGTGGGTCTCATCCTGTGAATCATCTTCTCAAATGAATTCATTTGAAATTGTGCAAGCTGTGGTTGAAAGCATTGCATGAGAGTGATACCCCGATCATCGCCTTCGAGACGAACAGACGGGTTGTACAACTCCCAGCAGACACGACGTAAATTAGACGATATGTTGAATAAACTTTCGGCGTCTGGGTGCCAGATGCTGAAAAAGGTCTTCTCAGTTGCACCAACTTTCATCTGTCGTAGAATCATTCGAATAAGCCACATCATCTCCTCGGCATTCATGTTTATATAGAACTTTTCGAAGATGGGCTGTTGGTTCTCCTCCTTTTGTGCTGCGGAAAGCTTGTCTAGAAGCGTGTTAACCTCACCGATGGTCATCTTTCCAACGTGTGTCAGCATAGGACGCTTGGAGATGACCTCGAAACATCGTCCAGCGAAGTCTCCTGCCATCTTGCTTGCAGCATTCTGTCCGGGTTGTTTCCAATTAAGAAGATTGTACCCGTCTTCTGAGTCTTTGTTAATCTTCATCACTTTGATGAGAAGCTTCCCTATGGTCTTTTCTTTTAAGCCATACATTGCCCGATCTCGATCTTTTTCCGGTATGATAAGACGGAACGCAGGATAAATGTCGTTCCCAACTTCCTTCCGCCATCTCGATATAAAGCGCTCTACGATGTTTCTGCGTATTTCATGGGGATTTGGGTTCGACGGTCCATGAGGACCCAGCTTCTTCCTTGCCGTAGTCGGGCCTGTAGGCTTCTTCTTGTTTTCGTTCAGAGGATTGAAAAGGGTTAGAAACAGGTCATGGAAAGGCAAAGTTTCGGAGCGATTGCGGGGTCGATGCGGATATCTATTCGCGACGTGAGATACGAGAGGCTAAAGTCGAATCAGTTGTCGTTCTTACTTCTCATCGAGCTCTTGCTCTATCAACGGCTCTTTTCCACCTTGGTCGTTGTTGACCAGTCCGGCATCGGTCATGGTAGAGTCTTCCATAGCTCCCAGTTCACACCGTTATTACAGCAGTGGAAAATTGTAATCGCTGATTTGGGTATAAAGCTGGAGATGAGGTTAGCAGGTGTTGAGGGCCAAAAAAAGGCATCAGCATTTGATTTGAAACTCGCTGTTCATGGTTGACTTGACGTGCTATCGATAAGCCCTACAAGGCAGCACGCTACGGGACGGTCGCGTGTTCACGTGACTCGTCCAGGTTATCCAACTCACGCCCAAAACAAGCAACAGTACGGAGGTATGGAGTATGGAAATGCAGCAGTACAGTTCAACCCTGCCCAAGCCGTGGCTTTCGGGAACATGTGATGGAGACGGGAAGGGAAAGATCCCGGAGGTTCTCCTTATCGCTGAAATTGTGAGATCTCACGTTTTACATACTCATGGTCATAAATATCGCTCAATCAATGCCATGGTTAAAGCACTCTTACCGTAGGGTTGGAAAGGTTTGGTCCCAAACCCGTTCATAGGCTCATAGCCTACCTTACTCGTTACTTTTATTAACGCTATAAATTAGAAAATTAGATAAGCAGACCCATGCAGGGGCATGTTGGACATTTTCGTCGGATAGTAGTAGTCGATACTCTAGCGAACGTCGCTCAAGGATCGTGGAGCACAAAGATCCCACAATGGGTATCCTTATCCCTCCTCCCTCCTGGGGAACACAAGGTTTTCCTGTCTCGCACCTTGGCTTTCCCCTCACAGTCTTCGCATGTTTTCTCTTCTTCTTCTTCTTCTTCTTCTTCATTCCCCAGGCTTTTCTTCTGGCCTTTCCCCCTGCTTTCCATCATTTCCTAACAAAGAGTAACTGTCTGTCACATCGCTGGTAGCCCAATGCATCAGATTTATGTTACTGTTGGCCTGGCCCATCTCTGTAATTTGACTTCAGCTGTGAATTTGAAGATCAAGCATGATGTGGCAATTTATCAATGCCCATCAAGCTCATCGCCAACCCATTTCCCTCGCCTAGAAGATGTTAGCATTGGGGAGCTACATGTACTCTTCAACAATGGCTCTCTTACCAGTGTTGATCTCGTACATGCAAGTCTATCCTTCAAACCTCCATCAAAATCCCCCAGCCTGACAAATTAAGGCCTTCATTGAGCGAACCTTGGAAGTCAATTCCGTTCTTCACGCTGTTGGTGAGATCAATCCGGATGCATTATCTATCGCCCAAAGATTGGATGTAGAGCGAGCTGCGGGTCGAACACGAGGGTCAGCAAGACTCATTGTAAGTTACCAAGTAGATGCTGACGAAGAATAGACCACTTCATGGGATACCGATATTGGTAAAGGTAGGTTTTCCGTCAGTAGCCTCTTATCAACATCATCTAAACCTTGACAGGATAATATTGCAACTCAAGACAAAATGAATAATACAGGTGCTGAATTCCTGCATCTGCTACAGGATTCCATTAACCCAAGCAGCTGGATCATATGCTCTTCGAGGAGCCACAGTCTCTCGCGAGGCGACCGTTGTATCGAAACTACGTGATGCCGGGGCAATCGTCCTCGGTAAAGCCACCATGGGCGAATGGGCACAGATGCGATCACGTAAAGCGAGCTCTTCTCATGGGTGGAGTGCCTACGGTGGCCAAGGGCACGGGGCATACTACCCACTCCAAGATCCCCACGGTAGCTCCAGCGGCAGTGCGGTTGCAGTATCAGTAGGGCTCGCATTAGGTTCGCTCGCAACAGAAACGAGTGGCAGTATCGTCAACCCGGCTGAGCGGAACAACGTAGTTGGCATCAAGCCAACACTCGGCCTAACATCCCGAAGTAAGGTTATTCCTATCAGTCTTCGCCAAGATACGGTAGGACCCATTGCTCGAACTGTGACAGACGCCGCATATCTCCTTACCGCAATGGCAGGAAAGGACAAGTTCGACAACTGGACCTCCACTCAACCTTTCGAAGAACCTCCTAACTACGTTGAAGCATGCAGATTTCCCGCTCTTAGAGGCGCTCGTATCGGTATTCCCCGCAACGGAATCGACTACTTCCTCGGAAACACCACAGCTCCCATCATGTCCGCCTTCGAAAACGCCCTTCAAGTCATCCACCACGCTGGAGCCACAATAACGGACCCAGCCAACTTCCCCTCCTTTGACTTCCCATCACTCAGTCGCAACTCGAGAATCGTCCTGGACACCGACTTTGTCGCCGGACTTTCCGACTATCTGTCTTCCCTCGTATCAAACCCTAATGGTCTGCACAGCCTTCACGATATCACTCAATACACCATGAACGACCCTCGGGAGGAGTACCCCAATCGTGACACCTACGTCTGGGACCGAGAGCTCGATCGCAACATTACCAACTCCTCTCCCGAATCTTTCCAAGCATACCAAGCCAACCTCCGTATGGCTGAAGAAGAAGGCGTTATCGGTGCCCTCGATAAGTACAACCTAGACGCGTTAATCATGCCAACATTTGCATCCTTCCATCTCCCGGCTATTGCGGGACTCCCTGTCATCACTGTTCCTCTAGGTTTCTACCCAGCCGACACACTAGTTGTGATGAATCCAAAGGGTACAATGGTGTCTGTAGGCCCCGGAATCCCGTTCGGGATTGCCTTTCTGGGCAGGAGGTGGAGTGAGGAGATGTTGATTGGGTTGGCGTATGCGTTTGAGCAGAGGACAATGGTGAAGAGGGCAAGGAAACCTCTTATTTCACCCTCTTTCGAGCTGGGGGATCTGAGGGCTGGGGTTGCTGAAGCAACTTACATGATACAAACATCGCCTACGCAAGAGTATACAGCAGAGCAGCCGTTCTTGGACCAAACGGTGCCGACTTCCTCAAACGGATATTCTACGATGCGGCAATGGACATCGTTGCTACGACGCTTTTTCGCCCTGGTCGAAGATTCCTCACGATGAAATGACAGATCTCTTTGGATTTGCGGCTTATAGGCGGTATTGCTTTTTGTTTTTTGCACACTTTCTTCAAGATATACCCGGAGTCTGGTTTTATCTAGCGATTTTATCCTTGCGTGGGCACGAGCGGTTTCTTATAAAATAGACTCTAGATTCTGCCTCAAGGGACGGGCGATGATTTATTTCCATCAAGAAAATTGACCAGGTCGATGAAACACATGCGATAGTACACCTTGATGGTTTTTGGTTTCTATATTGAACACGACCCGCTATGTTCCCCAAATTCTCTATGCCAACTTTACCGTTGTTATCAATATTTCCTTCGCATTTACGCTCCCCATCGCCAACGGGACAACAAGAAAGATAAACCTCTCCACTCTCCGCCCACATCTCTTTATCTCGTACAGAAGTGCTTTGTACGTCAACTTTCAAATTTTTTCTTTTCGGTTTCCAGCGGCTAAAAGGCTACACACTCAGTGCACCCATCCCAACATATCCATCCTCTCAAGTCTAAAATCAAGAAAACTTTCCAACTCTACAACGGTGAGCATAATGATATCGCAGTGCTAAATCCACCAACGGTCCCTACCTCCAACGGAGCAAAAAATAAAGGAAGAACCCTCTACTTCATTCATCCCTCTTACCGCGTCTACTCCACGGTACAGTAAGTCCAGATTTTCTATAAATTTTTCCAATAACCCAGAAGGCCATACCAGCGAAATCACCGCGAACCAAGGGCAATCCTCTGTGCCAACTATCTGCTGTAAGAGATATTCAGATATCTGATATGACCTGCATTCGAAATACAGTAAGTGCCTATAAGTGGTATGCTTTCCGTTATGGACAAATAACACCCCCCTCCTGGCCTTTCCCCCTCCCTCCAAGCCCCATCTGCTCATGTCTCCGCCACAAGCCTTTCCCTTCCCCTACCCGTCCCTGCCTTCCCCAGACCCTCCCCAAATATCTCTTCCTCCGAACCCCTCCCTCCACCATATTACCTCATCCGATCCCTCCCCTCCATCAACATTGTCCCTTCTGCCCAAACTTTCCCTCCTCCTCACACTACCGATCAAGACTTGTATCGTACAAGCGGATGCTGGATGCTAGTTGTGGGAAAGGAACAGGCGCTAAACAACAAGACCCACATTTTACATTTTAAATCTCTTGCACAAAGAAACAAACACCTCGCAACCCACATCACAAACCGCCTAAACGCCTAACCATACCACAACCATACCACAACCACAACCCCACCCTCCCCCCAAACCGATCCCGTGACCACCGCTCCCGCAATCTTCGATCCCGGCCAGCACACACATCCTCCTTTCCGTACCGCCCCTCCACCAACATGCGGTCATCATGCACCCTCCATGCAGGAACAATCAGCTCGTGTAACAACACCAATAAAGACCTGCCATTTTCAGGAAAGGTGCGAGAGTTGTGGCCTGCACCAAGAGAGAGTCAGCGGCGATAAGGATAATGAAAGTTCTAGATGTTCTTATTGGTTGAACTTGTGCGAAGGCGAGGTCTTGATATACTGTCAACGTGCGCATAGAGATGTAGTGTAGGACAGTAGTGCTTTGGGTTGCTCTAGGGTGTGGCTCTAGGGTGTTGCTCTAGGGTGTTGCTCTAGGGTGCTGTTCTAATACTAGAGATATGTACAGGTGTAAGGTAAGAGTGGCAGGAACATATACAAGCCCAAGTTCATTCGCCAACGCTGAAAACGTATTGCCATAATGTCTTAAAAGGGTGTAATGGGCTTGAAGGCGCCAGACTGATCGTGAACGTTAAGGCGTGAAGTAAAGAAATATCCAATGACTGCAGGACAGTCGACCGTTGCAGAGTTCGTAAGGCTAGAAAGTACAGCAGTTAACAGCAGCCATTACCGTAAAGTCGAGCGTTAGGTTGCCCGAAAACGTCGAGAGGTGGTGTTGCTCTATTTGTGTAACCTCCAAGGTTCCCGATTCCCTTTATATGGACAAGGACACCCACCTCCTCGGCGTCCCTGTCCCCGCCTCCTTATCCTCCGCCGGCTTTGTTACCTGCCTTGCCGGCAACCACAGCCTCGCTCTCCCCAGACTCGTATCGCTAAGCTTCCCCACCTTCCTCATGTTCATCTCCAATACAACCACCCTCAAAAAATCGCTGTTCTCTCGTGGCTCTCTTTGTCTTGTAGTGGAATCAGGAAAAAAGCACTGGTCCGCTTCTCTGCTTGTTGGGTTGGAAATAAAAATTGGGGGCGAGGAAGATTTCTTGGATGCGCTTGTTGCGCGTTGGTAGGTCTGAAGTTGAATTGAGGCAGTACAGTTGTTTGGCTTCGAGTGGTCGTGCTGACGGTAGAATTCAGCTGGGGAGACAGTGATGGGGTTAAGGTATCTTCGAAGAGCAGGGACTGGAAGGTCGGTGGACGGCAGAGGTCGCCTTTCGTCTGTATATTGCGGGGACATGGAGAACAAGGATCGTGCAAGGTAATCATCACGTTGGACAGGGGCGGTGAAGTTGGAAAAGGAACGCGCGGCGGATTTCAATAATCGGAGGGAAGCTGTGAGGTTTGATTTGAAAGTTGATCGGTTGTTTGGCAGCGTAACATTTGGTGTAAGAATGTCAACATCGCTAGGGGATGGGATCGGTTCGTGGTCCACTTCTTGAGGTAGTGACAACAGAGGGTGGTCCAGGATGCAGTCCTCGGCTACTGAGGAAGACGGAGTTTTCTGTTTCCTATCACTACCACTTCGTGTTCGCATCGATATGCCAGGCGTCGAAGGGTTGCTCGCGGAACAAATCGACTCGGCATCAGTATCGAGGGAAGGCATCGACTCGCTTGACAATGACCGAATCGATGACAGAGGACCGGTTGTCATGTCACTCCCAGCACTCATATTTTCCGGATCAAGCTCGTTCGGCGGGCTCTGAAGTACGCCCCAGGATCTAGGGCTAGAGGTCGAAATAGCATGTCTGCTTCCCGAAGCATTTGCGTCCTTTGTAAACCCACTTGCGCCTCGGTGGGCCACCCTGCGGCGGTGCTGTTGATGTGCTTCATAACGCGATTCTGGGAGGGACGTCACGGCAAGCAAGGCGGCCACCGATGACGGTATTGACTGTGGATCGTGAGGCGCCTTACCGCCATCAGGAGTGACCAAAGCGCTGTGAGCGGGATCTTTGCCCCTCCGCTGTCTGCCGCTCTGGGTACGTGTAGGAATAATGACAGGCGCCGAGGGAGTGGCAAGGGATGCTTGAAGCATCCTTGCCGGTTTCGTTGGCCCTTTGGACACCTCCCTCCGCTGTGGTTTCTTAGGAGCGCGCTCCGTGACTATTATCTCCATGCTTTTATTGGCTCGTAGTTTAGGTGACGTAGGTGGGGAGGAGTACTGATAAGCCCGCGGCACCATCATGATGAAGGTTTGATGTATATTTCGAATGAGATTTGTTCGAGAAACATGTTTCGCTGTTACTTTCAGCGTGTAGTCAGCAAGAGAGGCGTCGACGCTGGCGGTGAGTGCGGTGGGTCTCTTTGCCGTGGGACGGGTAAGCACGAGCCATCGATGGTCAAGGACACGGAGGCTGAGAGATTACATCTGCAGCCTCAAAGGCACAGCTGGGATTTGGTGTTGGTGTCGCCTGATGGCAGTGAAAGGAAGAAGGAGCGGGAGCTGACAAGGTAACGACAAGAAGGATGAAGTAGTAGTAGTAGTCGTAGTATTGTTGTAATAGTAGTAGTATATAAGCCGGGCCATCTCGTTTGGTCTTTTGTGCACGGTTGTTGGGCTTTTAGCTTTTAAATGACACCTGGTGGTATCTGACTCGGTAGTAGTGCGATGGTTATGGATTCGATAGATGATTAATACTTCGGCAGGTTCCTGGATAGAGAACGAGATAAGAGGCACACGACCCGTGCAGGATGTATGTACGGAAGTACTCGTCCACAGTAGTCAGTAAGTAGCTTATCACTCTTATGTACGCCTGCCAAAGCAGCGTACCGTCAAACCCGGTTGGACTGCCCTACTAGGCGGCTTTATCCCAGTGCCGAGGCGACATGCTGAAGCCTCTATTCGTCTCCCATGCCTTCATCACTTTTCAAAGAAGCAGACAAAACCAACAACAACATTATTGGGTGGATCAAAACGGAGTTCTGCCTCCAAGGGAATATTATTCCATACCAGTTGGTATCAGCACTACTGTCCGTACAGTGTATCTATCATACATGATACAGTCTACGGGTATATACTAGGAAGTATCTCCGGCGACTGCGAGGACCCACTTGCGTGGCACAACTGCCAATGACCATCCCAGGTCGGACGGTACCCACGCGTCAGAGTGACACATCTCTCTGCTGCCTATACCGTATACGTTGCATTATTGCATACCTTAATCGAAGGGAAGGTAAAGTACGTCATAGGCATTTTGGGGGACAAACGTCCAGGCTACCACTGCGGAAGTATTCCCGGAACCGCTTCCTCTTCGGTTGGTCCTGAGGTTGAGCCCCGCGTGGTCCCATGGATACCCGTTGATGTTTCTTTCGGGATGATTGGAAATAGACGATGGATTGAGAGGAGAGAGAGATTGTTTAGATACCTTCCACTTGAGCCGAAAGCCAAGCGCGGCTCCCACGGACACGATAGCCGCACTGCTCGCCGCCGATTTCAGAATGTCAAATGTCATTGCTTCAGGGAACAGGAGTAAAAGATAGCTACTGTGGTATCATATCAAAGAAGATCCCGCCATCTAAGCTAGCTTCCACTCAAAATGGTGTTTTCCCGTCTGCGGCAACCCAGCACCTTCCGACTTCAAATCGAACATGTGCTTCCCAAAGTAATCCAGCTCAGCTTCGTAAAACGATGTCGGCAGCACTGTATTGGATGCATATTTCATATACTCCAGCGTCGCGCTCAGGCACGGAATCACCGCGTTGACCCCGGTTCCCTTGGTTACCACTCTCTTCAATGGTTCAAACGCCTTGTTCAACTCATCTCCAAACTTTTCCTCGAAGAGCAAATTCCAGTTTTCGTCTTCAGCATGCTGCTTGAAGTGGTCCTCGAGCATATCAGCCAGGAAGTCCCACTGGATGATACAACCAGCGCGCCATATCTGGATGACGGTGCTCATATTGATCCCCCATTGGTTTTCTCTGTCGGCTTTTTCAACGATGTTAATGCCCTGGATGTACGAACACAGACAAGCTTCGTGCACCGCAAGTCGAAGATCCTCGAGGAAAGCCTTCCGCTCCTCACTAGAATGGGCGATCTTTTCTTGCGGATAGTGACCGTGAACCGTTTTCTTCGCCTTGATCCGTTGCGCCCTGTCGGCCGAAGCAATTCGTATATAGTGAGACGAAGTCAATGAGGGACTAGGAACATGTAGCCGTACTGCTTCGGCGTTGCTCCATGTACCGGTGCCTTCAGTACCATCGACATCCTGGACCACCTTATCTTGTACCTCACCTAACACGTGGTTGCCCTCCTTGTCCCTTTGCTGACAGATCTGGATACCAATATCGACAAGGAAGGTTCCTCGCAACTCACCGTCTTTACTCCATCTTGCAAATTCCTCTCCAATCTGATCATATTTCATGCCCAAACAGACATTCATGATCTGCCAGGCCTCGGAAACCGCGCTCATCATTCCATGTTCGATGCCATTATGGATCATCTTGACATAATGCCCTGCACCACCGGCTCCCACGTAGCCAACGCACGGTCTCCCCATCTTGTCCTTCGCGCAGACTTTCCGAAGCAATGGCAAGATCATGTTCACTGCTACTTCCTCGCCTCCCGGACACATTGATGGGCTAGTAGCTTGTCAGCAGAACTCACTTTTTTGGCTGACCTCGATCATACCCTCTCCTTGCAGCCTGGTACCCTCCACTAACACTGACAAACTCTCAGTCAACGAGCCGACAGCCACAAGTACACACCCACACCTACCCCATCCCAACATAATACACGCCCTGCGCCAACAACTTCCCCTGCCTCCTCTGCGTATTTTCCCAATTCTCATTGCTAGCATCGATAATAACGTCCCCCTTCTCAAGAAACTTATGTAGCCCGTCCGCAACCGTATCCCCCACCGTCCCATGGGGCAGTGAAAAGAAGAACACTTTAGGCGACCCTAGCGAGGTGCACAGATCCTTGTAGTCGGTATGCTTCTCCAGTTTGCCCGCTAGTCCTTGCTTTTCGGCGCTGGCAAGGAGGGCGTCGACGGTTTCGGAGGAGGGGTCTTGGAGAGAGACGGTGATATCGTGCTCGGCGAGCAGGAGCGCCATACCGCCGCCCATGCTGCCGCAGCCGATCCTGTTGGGGAGGGGTTTGAGAACGTATCTGAGAACAGCTGGGTAGTGATACTCACATCGCGACCTAAATTTATAAGTATATATTAATTTCAACCAAACGAAATAGAAAGCGAACTCACCTTCTTGATCTCTGGTCTGTGAGCCATGTTCGAAACACGATTTGTGGGAATCCTTAGATGTTTTCCAGCAGAGATATTTACAAAGAGAAAACCCGAATGAAATAACTAAGAGAAGAAGGAGAACAGTTTGAATACGTCCATAGAAAGTACCTACGTGTTAGAGCTTCACTGATGCTTAGGTAGCGACGTCACATCTAGGACCCACGTCATTCACCCGAGCCTTCATGCTTCCTACTCTAAGGTACTTTAATCAGGTACCTGAAGCAGGTAGAGTACAAGTATACAGGTACACAAGGTACACAAGGTAGCATCGCCTATTGCGTTGCTCACAGAACGAGCGATGATAGTTACAGTACATTAATCGCGTGTGCATTTGTGTCCCCTTGATCGTTCGTGTACGATTATGTTACTTTCGATCTGAAGATATCTTTACTTTATGTATATCAAATCATTCATATTCAATGACACATTTAGACTTCTAGTAAAGTTCTATGCATCGAGATCTCGAATCTTCATCGCTATGTTCTATTTAGTAACTTGCTGTTCGAACATGAAGCGTTCCCTTCTAATCCCAATAACCTTTCTACTACGTTATGTGATTCGAACTTCCATCTCATATTCAGAGATCTTCATACGGAATCCTACCGCTGAAAGTTCTTCCACTTCGTATTCAGCACCCTATACTGCTCGTAAGAAGACAGCAATCTTTCAATATCGCTCAATCAGCCAGTGCCGCCTCCTCTCCGCATCCATCTGCTGAAGCATCTCACCCTCTGCGGTTTTCACAGTCAAATAAGTATCCACGACTTCTCCGCCCAAAATTTCTCTCAGCTGCGCATCTTCTCTCAAGCACTTCAAAGCCTCTCCAATGCTCCTTGGCAGACGCTCAGAAATCCCAAGCTCGTCTCTTTCTTGTTCCGTTAAATGTGCAGGATCTTTCAGACAATCCTTAATCGTCAGTGGCTCCTTGTCCAAGATACCTTGCAGCCCCGACCCAAGGATCGCAGCCAAGGCGAGATAAGGGTTTGCCAGGCCATCCATACACTTCAACTCCCAGTGCGACTCCTCAACCTTTCGTAATGGCGCCTCGCGGTTTTGGGTTCCATATGTGACCCACCTTCCTCCGGCCCATACACTGTCGCCGGCTCTTTCGTAGCTTGCAGCATTGGGGTACGTAAAAGCCAAAATTGCGCGCAAGTGCTGCAAAACACCCGCATAGAACATTTCGTACAGAGCAGGCGGCTTCATTGATATGTGCACATGGGCACCTGATCCGGCTCCGGAGGGATAAGCCTTTGGAACCAGAGTTGCCCTCAACCCCCAGTTGTATGCGTCTGTCGAAATGATCTCGCGAGCCACAAGTAGCGTATCTACTGCTTGCAGAGGAGGTAATGGACTGAGGACAAACTCCCATTGGCCCGGTGCGCTCTCAGGATGGAATTGTTCCACTTCAATGCCTGCATCTGAGACATTTTTTAGGATTTGGTCCACAAAGCTCTTTATTGTTCGATCCTGAAAGGCTCGCGCCGCAGACCAGGTGTGGCCCTGACTAATGGGATCTTCTCCATACTGGAAGTGGCCGTCCACGATTTGCTGATCCATGAATACCACCTCAATCTCAAACCCTATCAGGAATGATATTCCGTGAGCTGCAGCTTTCTCTATGACAGTGCGCAACACTGTTCTCGGGCAGATTGGCACTTGATCTCCGTTCTTCTCGCGAAACTCACATTGCACTACAACGTTCCCGAATTGAGCGGCCATTCGCAAACTGTCAAAGCACGGGTAAAGGCTATACTCTCCAATGGCTGTAAATCCAGGACTCATCTCATCCTGCTGTAACAATCCGAGGACTGCTTTAGTAATACCAATGAGATTCCCTTCCTTAAATCGCTTGATAGCCTGCTTCTTAGGCAACAGGCGGACCCGCAAAATAGAAGTATAATCTAGCCATTGCAGAAGGACATTGTTGATGTAATGACCAGGGTCCTGGACAAACTCCATGAACTTCTCTAGTCTTTCGAGCTCAGGAATAGTGCTCTTTCGTGGACCCACTTCAGACGATGTCGATGGCCCTAATGGCTTCAAGGACAAATCGAGCTTATACAAGCGGTTTGACGTCTTGAAGAGAATGTCTTGAACAAGATCGACTGCTTGATCGGGGCGCAAGATCCCGCGATCCACGTATTCAAATAAGACCTACCACAATGGAAACCATCATAAGCATAAAACAACAAGTACATACTTTGCAGAAGCAAGCTACAATGTGCGAGGAGGCGAGAAGATAAATAACTAAATCCCGAATCTCTAATCATGCATGCGAGAAGCTAAAGCAGAAATTTGGGATAGGATTTTAAACTATGGGAGGACACTCACATGCTCTAATGCTTCTCGCACTTGGATCACAGCCAGCAAATAAGTTTCGGGAAACCAGTGCCCGTCGGTGCTCCAGGTCAGCTTTTCCGACGGGCAAAGCTCCAACGCTTCCCTAAGGACGGTTTCCTGTCCTTCTTGGCTCACCATTGGGAACACCTCTCCGATATCTAAGTAGACATTCTTGTACGTGCTTGCTAGGTAACCTGCTTCTTTGGTAAAAGGATAGCTTGCATGAAGGAGCACGATGGGCAAATTAGGGTACATTTCAATAAAGGGCTGGAGATGAGAAGGGGAGCTAAATCTGAGACGAATGTCGTTGTCACCAAGTCCGGTATGAAATTGAAGCGGCTTTCTAGTGGGGCTTTCTTCGATCAATCGAGCAGCCACATGAACCAGATAGGGGCTCAGAACTTTGTCTTCCACTCGACTCAATTCTTCAACGGTTCTTTCATGCTTCAGTATCGACTGCACAGCGGCCGAAACATCATCAAGTTCTGAAAATTCAGGAATTGCTAATCCTGTGCGATAGCAAATGACCGATTTGAAACCCACAACATTGGTGTCTGAGATGGCGTCCAATATGGCCGTGCTGAATTGGTCAATGAATTCGGCTAGGAATTTAGAAATATCAAAACCGCGGTTAGTAATCGGTTTGCGATCTTTCTCGTACAGGGCCATCAGAATACCCTCTGCTACCTTCTCGATCCTCACGATTCTTTTACATGGTGATCTTGTCAGCCGATCGTGCCATTTATAGGGATGGACTATATCTTGATCCAGACCATCATCGACAAGAACAGTCTCAATACCACTAAAACATTTTCGAGCCCAGGCCTCATACTCCGTGGTTCGCTTGGTCTTCAAACATGACAGGATGCTTTCCCAACTTGATGCACACTCTAGGGCCACCGCCAACTGTCGTACAGCGCGCATGTGCGCGAGCGTAGAAGGAGCATGATCGAGGGCTGCACCAGTAGCTTCTGTTGTTATAGATAAAAAGGGGTGCTTATCTTGCTCCTGCGGAAGTAAGAGATTGTGCGCATGGTGGTCGATGATCGGAGTTGTCTTGATTGCTTCTCTGAGGACGTTCATTTTCAATAAGATATGGCTTGATGAGCTATTATCTACCATCTAATCAAAACGATAGCATTTGTGAGATGCTTCAACTGTAGAGGAGGTACAAGTCGACCCAAGTCAATAGCAGCATATATTCTTGTCACACCAATCAGTGGAGGTAAGGATGCTGGCGAAAAGCTTGTATATCTCATACGTTAAGTATGCCGGTTGGTATTCACAGCCACCCTCACGGCCTAGTGGACTACAAAATATGTGACGTTCGCAGAAGTCCGGTCCAGTGGATGATTTGTCGATCGTCGTTCCACTTTCCTCTCTACTCTCTAACGATGGCCAATGTAAAGTACCTTAAGCTTGACTCGGTTTAGTGTATTCGGCGGCAGATTGATACCCTTCCGAGTAGACATCACAGTTGTTGTGTCAAACTCATAAGCAGCAATCCTTCAGCCGAGCACCGCGAATAACATCGTTTTTATCGTTGACACCAATGAGAGCGTACAGATGTTGGAGATACTGTGGTAGATTTAGCAGAGCCAGATCCCACTACATTATGATACCTAATGGCGCTTAGCTACGAAAGTAATCAGCCTTGGAGGAGGCTCTCCGCGACCCATAGCACCGTGACTGGCTCCCAAGCGTTCATCAAACCACAATCTGATGGTGATCATTAAACCCTTTCGCCTTGTTCTACCCTCAAGAGTCAACGGCGTCTGCCTATACAATTCACGATGTCTTCTGTCTTCCCGCTCGGCGCTGGGTTTTCACAGCTCAACTAAGCTCCCTCATCCACCGCGAGGAGCGCTCGCGGCTCATAATATTGTCCAGAATACAAAGAAGCGTACTTCTCGACGCCGCGGCTTCCTACTCTCTGCCAGTGTTTTGATCTTCGGCATATATATTTATGACCGGCAATACAAATACTCTACCTTGATCCGTAATCTAAGAGCCGTCTCAACCTTTGCCGTGGTTGCCGTCGACAGCAAGATCCAGCGCCTGCTCGGAGAACATGGCAACGAGAAGCTACTGCGTGAGCGCAGCGCAGAACGATTCGTCAAGATGTTTCAAGCCAATGGCGGCATATATCAGAAGATTGGCCAAAGTATTGCGCTTCAATCGACGACAATATCTCCCGAAATTCGCGCGAAATTCGCAATCTTCTATGATGAATGCCCATCCGTGAGCTTGACTGAGATTGCTGGAGTGCTTCGGGAAGACTTTGACCTACCTAATACAAATTCTTCTCCAGAAGCTGTCTTTGATTCGCTATTTGTTCCAGGCAGCTTCGAAAGCAAACCAATTGGCAGTGCAAGTGTTGCACAAGTTCATAGGGCTCGCCTCAAAGACACAGGAGATGAGGTTGCTGTTAAAATTCAGAAGCCAGCCATCGCGCAACAGATAAGCTGGGATCTATGGGTTTTTGCGTATGCCGTTCAGAGCCTTGATTATTTGGTGTCCTTTCTTGTCCGGTGAACATAGTTACTAATAGTTCGAAGGACCATGACGTCTTTCTTCGCCAGACAAATTCCCTCATCTTTCCGTACAAGCTTGACTGACTTTTTCACGGATCGAATAATCTTGGAGACGGACTTCTTGAATGAGGTTTCTAATGCAGAGCATATGCGAGAAGTCATTCTACACGAGCCGAGATTGCGGGACGTAGTACATATCCCCAAGACATATCCGGCACTCTGCACGAAGCGTGTAATGGTTGCTGAGTGGATCCGTGGCACTTCCATCTCCCAGAGTGAAGTATTGACGGGGCCGTGGAAAGACAATGAGGCAATAGGGACTCCGTACACAGCGAAGTGCTCATCGAAGGGTGCAAAAGCGCAAATGGTTTATGGCTTGGGCCTGCAAGAAGAAAGGATAATGTCTGTGATGCTAGATTTGTTCTGTGCGCAAACCTTTATGTTTGGCGAGGTGCACTGCGATCCTGTAAACAACTATAGATCCATATCCAATAACTAAGCGCTGACAAGTTCCATAGCACCCTGGGAATATTCTCATTCGACGCCTTCCTAATGGCAAACCTCAATTGGTACGCTATGACGGGACCTTCAATCAACCACCTCATGCAAACCTGCGCCTTCCACTAATCTAACCCTTCTCTCAGGTCCTCCTCGACCACGGCCTCTACGTCTCCATAACTCCCAAATTACGCCACGAGATCGCCCTCTTCTGGCGCTCCCTCCTCACGTTCGACAAGACGACGCTTCTGCAAATCGCTGAGGCCTGGGGGTTTGGGAACATCGAGATCTTATCTAAATCCCTTACGCTAGAATCTATACGAAATGCTCGAAAGAACCTGACAGATGCTGCAGAGAAGAGCGAAAAGAATGGTAGGATTTTGCCATTCTTCCAGTCTACCAAGTCGTTCGAGAGAGCACCTACATAGATCCCAGCTAACACTACGATAGAAGGACCCCGAGATGCGGACTCGGACTCCCCACCCACCCAATTCGGCAAGCCGCCAACCCACGATATGGACCCTGCAGATTTCTTCGCGGACGCCGATAGAATTCCAAAAGAGCTCATCTTCATCGTTCGCAACTTCCGCATCGTGCAAGGAAACAACAGGCTGCTAGGCTCACCTATCGACCGCCTCAAAGTCATCGGTCGCTGGGCACAAGCCTCTTTGCAGAGAGACGAGGATGGGAGCAGGGAGAGAGGGGTTTGGGGAAGCATGAAGAGGGCGTGGGCAGAGGGGGTTTTCAAGGCGGCTTTGTGGGGGTGGGGGTTTGTGGGGTGGGTTGGAGGGTTGAGGGGGTTGGGAGAGGGGAGGGGAGGGAGTCTGGGGGAGGATAGGCATGGGTCTAGATGAAGGATTGTAAATCTTAGATATTGAGTATGATTGATAGACATCACAACAAACGCCACTCAACAATTACTGGGTAGCTTCATTCACTAATATCTACCAAATTCTCCTACACTCTCATAAATTCCTTCTTGTCCTTCAACCCGTTCAAGACTGCCTTCTCATCCTGCTGCCTTCTCCAAATATAACCCTGCACCTCAACGTTGCCGGTATACCGCGCTAGAACGTACTCGTCAGCATCTGACCATTTGACGCACAAAACCATAATACCACATACCGAAATCAGCTTCCATGTGGATGAAGACCACCCCGTCGATCATAGTCCTCATGGCGGACTTCCGTTGTTCTTGCCACTGGGCCTACCTGGGTACGCTTTGGTGCCACAGACCATGCCATGCTGAGACTCGCTCAGTAACCAATCTTTGACTTGCTATGTTACCAAATGCAAAGACTTATTCGGGAATTGGTATATTGGTTACGTAGGTACGCTGTCGATCTTTGATAAGTGTTCGTAGGGCGAAGAGAACGAAGGACAAAGGCTACTGAGATGAGGTTGTTCGTTGTGTATGTGGTCGAATTTGAGTTTCCCGCTTCGATTGGTATCAGGATCGCTCCGCGATTGAGTGCTAAATTGTCCATCGCCCGAAAGTTATCATTTTGCGTCCTTACTAGATGCGTGGAGACTCGTGCCCTAACGTTCGCGACAGCATAATCGATATCTTAGGCGTCCTCAGGATGATCGGTTCCAGAGAATTGTGGGCCTGTAGCTTGGGGGCCAGTACCCGTTTCATCTATAGCAACCATGAGCATCCCCCTTTTGCTCATTCTGGTCTTAATTGAAGATGGAAGGACATGTCTGAAGATATAGGACTCAGCCTTGTGACAGCCCAAGAAGTATGAGAAACTAAGCTAGCCCCTTTCCCGAAGTTGTAGAGCAGGATTCTAAGTAAGCTTCGCATAAGCCAAAGAGCAGACCGTACTTCTTAGGGCGGGAGAGTGAAGCGAGGAGACAAGGCTCACGTTACGAGTGCGAAGCGTAGATTCTGTGTAAGCCATATGAAGAGCTGCCCAAGATGAAGCGACTGCCAGCAAGCATGAAAGTCATTCCGATGGGTAACCCTGGGCGGAAACGTGTCGCTATTGATGCTGCCTCAGATGCTAGGCCTCTCCAGCGCGCCAACTCTGACCAGTGGTCTAAATTATTTCAAGTACGGTCATGCTGTGTTCTTAAACTAGGGCTTACGGAATTGCGGTAACGAAAACACATTACGCAACGATGACTTATTATTAATGATGAACGCGCAGAAACGAAGATATAATGAGAAGATGTGAGAATTAATTTGACTGAGAGAAACATTAAACGAAGTGGTGATGTAAGAAAAAGGACTGAGAGATTGAAAGTCGAGACAAGAAGATTGTTTCGTCGAATGAAGTTGAAAATTTTCAGTCATCGAATCTTCTAATCTGATAAGAGTCAGCTTCGTATGCATATAAGAATAACAGTGAGAGATACACTATATTTGCGACTTGCTATTCGTCTCTTCATCTTTTTTTTATCTTCGAGTTCTCAGTCTTGCTCAGGTCATTATAAGCTGCTACATAAGACAGCGGAACGAACTCTGAGAGACGAGTGTCAATGACAGGGGCGAATTCCGGGATTGAACAGATAGGCGCGGGGATTGAGGGAAGAAACGTGGAGACTGAAAGGCGAGGCGTGGGAAGGAGAAAGAGGTCCGCGTCAATAAATTTGAGTCCAGTCTTCCATAAATTGCTGAGGAAGGGCGATAGTCATATCATGGGGTTCTAGGACATAGTGAATCTATTCCGTGACTTGCTGAGGGCCGGGTAGCCACAGCTTGTTGATCTGGGACAGAGGTGGAAAGGCCGATTTAAATCCACGTTATCTGGAATACTAAGAACATCAATAGATGGTAAGTAGAGGTTCTTCGGGATAAGCTCGTCGTTCACAAACAACGGTAAGCGTTGGCTTGTACGAACCATCATGTCCGTTCAAGCAGCGGAATTTGTCCGCAGAGTATCCAACTATGAGTGGAGGCACAAATGAGCCTGTCTAGCGATGTGAAAAAGCGGATCAGAATGCTTGAATATACAGTCTGTGTAAATTTAGAACCGGAAGCAGACTCATTTCACAATCAAGGGGGGTGATTCGGATACGGATAAAATTTTAGCCGTCTAGACTACGGTGTCCTTAGAGATCGATTTCCCATTCTCGACAACTCAAAACACCTTGGTCGCCTCTCACGTCTTCTACATACGTTGTTCCTGTAACTTTGGGGCTTGGAAAATTTCCCAGTCCACTCCTTCTACACTTGGGCAACTTAAAACATAACTATTGCCTTATCATGGCTCGGCTTAGCTATCTTCTTCTCTCCTCCCTTGCCATCCTCGGCGTGAATGCTGCTTCTTCTGTCCTCGATCTAATCCCCGAAAATTTTGACAATGTAGTTTTGAAATCAGGCAAACCTGCTCTCGTCGAGTTCTTTGCCCCTTGGTGCGGCCACTGCAAGAACCTTGCCCCCATCTTTGAAGAGCTAGGGGCAAAGTTCGCTAGCGAGGATAAGGTCTCTATCGCCAAGGTAGATGCAGACGAGCACAAAGACCTAGGCCGAAGATTTGGCGTACAGGGCTTCCCCACTTTGAAGTGGTTCGATGGCAAAAGTGACAAACCGGAAGATTACAACGGTGGAAGAGACTTGGATAGTCTGACAAGCTTCATATCAGAGAAGACGGGAATAAAGGTCAAGGCAAAGAAGACAGCGCCAAGTGCAGTTACGATGCTTACGGATTCGACATTCAATAAAGAAATAGGGAGTGACAAGGATGTCTTGGTAGCCTTTACAGCACCATGGTGTGGACGTACGAAACTGATTTGACAACCAAAAGGCCGAATCCTTTACTGATTGCGTTACAGATTGCAAAACCTTGGCACCAACATGGGAAGCTTTAGCCTCAGACTTTTCCGCCGAGCCGTCAGTTCTTATCGCCAAAGTAGACGCTGAGGCAGAGAACTCCAAGTCAACCGCAGAAAGCCAAGGTGTCAAGTCGTATCCTACACTTAAATACTTCCCTAAAGGATCAACCACACCTGTGCCTTATGAAGGGGGTCGTTCACAGAAGGACCTTGTCGACTTTATGAATGAGCAAGCCGGTACCCACCGTGTTATAGGAGGAGGCCTAGACGCAAAAGCCGGCACCATTGCAGCTCTGGACACAATTGTTGGGAAGTTCACCGGTCGCGGTAACATGGCTACTATCTCAGAAGAGGTTACCAAGGCTGCGGAGGGTTTGCAGGACAAGTACGCCGAATATTATGTAAAAGTACTTGAGAAGCTCGGCAAGAACCAAGGCTATGCAGAGAAGGAGCTAGCTAGGTTGCAAGGATTGATCAGGAAGGGTGGGCTCGCTCCGGAGAAACTCGATGACTTGACTTCGCGGTCAAATGTTTTGCAGTCATTCTTGGGCAAGACAGGGGAGATCAAGGAAGAATTGTAGGCTTCCTTTTGCAGATGATTGCAATGTATGAAGTTCGTAAGATACCGATTGAGGTTAGAATTGCGACAAATGACGCATGTTTGGATGGTTTCAGAGTTTTGGTATGTTGTCTCACATACGTTCATGTGGTTCAAACTTTTGCTGTGGTAGATCCTTTGCATGCGCTTGACTCAGTAACCTGTAGCAATCCACCAACGTCTCAAACCTGCTGAACCTGCTAACTTGAAGAACTGCTCTAGTGGGTATCCCCGCAAAGATCATTAATCCAGAAACGCCTGAGACTATCTCGCACGCCGCCTCTTAGCCCCCTTACTGGTTGCCCTCATGGTTGTCTGCGCCGGCTTTAATTGATGCTTCTAGTTCATCCAATCGTTGAGCCATATCATCAACTATGACATTAGCTACACCTTTGAATAGAAGATTAGATAGAACCTACGCTTCGCGAAGATTTCGCCAGTAACTTTGGAGAACTTTTCGGTGATGAAGTCGATAAGGTTGTCTACGGCCACGACCAATTCGTTAGATGCTTCGTCACCATTGGCCACTGTCTTTATTGAAGTCAGTCAACTGCTTCAAATCTATTAGACGGATTCTTACGGTGGGTGTTTTCAAGTGTCCATCCGCTGACACGTGTTCCTGGTCTGGGACTGACATGGTCGTTGATCTGGAGTCGATGCGTTTCCACAAAGTACCGTCGATAGTAAAATAGTACCTTGACTTTGGGCGATTAGCGCGTTTAACGCTTGGTGAGTCCATTGCTGTGATGTATTGATTGGTGAGGGCGGTCGTGGAAGAAGTATAATCCGATTAGATCCGAAAGCACCACGAGCACCTTATCAGATTGTCGATTAATACTTTCGAGTTAGTTTTTAGTGTGCCAACCGAGCATAAGCGGCCAATACTCAAACCACATTTCTACTCAACAGAACTACTATTAATTCTACCTCATTACACACTCTCTATCATGCCTCATAAGAAGAGATTTACAAAGGGAACAGCTAAAACGGAAGCATCGCGAGTCAGCAAGTCCGATCGTCAGCAAATTCATTCGACAATTAGATCTGCAGCAACGGTCCTGAGCGAGATCTCGGGAAACTCTTTACTTTCTATAGGAAAATCTTTAGATCTCAAGCCGAATACAGTGCATTATATAGTCAAAGTTGCAAAGAAGAAAGCTGAAGATAACAATCGGAAGCTTCTTGATCAACGCAATTTCGAAGACGCCTCGCGATCAGATAGATCTTGCATTCGGGCGACAGCGTTGTTCATGTCCCAGCGTCTAATCCACCCAGAAAACAGGGCCTCGGGGCCATAGCCATAGACCAAAGCCACGCTCTTCTTATCGATCGTATCGCTTCGGCGTTGCTCAAAATAGACGATATCGAGAGAAGTTGCGGGGGCAGTCTGTCTATATACAGTAGTGTCAGAAGAGGGGGAATTAAAGGATTTTGATGAACCTAAAAACAAACTGAAACCTCTGAGCCATGTGATCTGAATAGCTTCAAAATTTACGAAGGCAGCGACAGCGATAGCAATAATAGTAATTCTGATGGGAATGAGACGGTAGGCCCAAATTTGTATGTGGGAGGTGCGGGGTCCCCGCTTATGCTCGGTTGGTACACTAAAAACTAACTCGAAAGTATTAGCGGGCAGTCAAACCAGAAAAATTAGAGCAACCAAGCAAAACACAACACTACGCGCAATACGACAGAATCTTCTCTTCTCATAATGACTAGAAATAGTAAGCTATTAGCGGCGCTTGAGGCACATAAAGGCCGAGATTATAAGCTCGAGAGGCAGAAAAAGTTGCAAAAGCAAGCGATAAGGAAAAAGAAGTCGAATCCTCAAGTGCAAACCGTAGACACTGAAGACGGACCGATTGGTGGAGCGCCGGTTGATGGCAAAAGGCTAGAGATTGAGGCATATAGTGACGGTTGGGAGAGTGACGAGAGTGGGAACGCAGTCGCTGCAGCTGTAGGTTGGCACATTGGCATGGAAAGTCTACTGCCTCTTACTAATTGATTTAATCAGATTGACATCTCACGGATAGATGACAGCGATATCTCTAGCGATAGCAGCCTCGAAGATCCCAATCTGCAGGTTTCCGGAAGTGACACCCTTCAAATGGCACCTTTAGAACCAGAGCTCGAGGAAGAAGATGGAGATGAGGAGGGAATCCCCCTGTCAGATATTGACACCCTCCTCTCCTCAGAACTCGCCGACGTCATCCCCCATCAACGCCTCACAATCAATAAAACCACCGCCCTCCTCAAAGCTCAAAAATCTATAGCGCTGCCCCTCTCCACCCTCTCCTTCTCCGAGCACCAAATTATTACCACCTCATCGCCCGTTTCCATCCCGGATATCAACGACGACCTTACTCGCGAACTTACCTTCTACAAACAATGTCTCGACGCCGCCAACGAAGCCAGAAAGCTATTAAAGAAAGAAGGTATGCCATTTTCAAGGCCAAATGACTATTTCGCTGAGATGGTGAAGAGCGATGAGCATATGGGCAAGGTCAAGCAGAAGATTACAGAGGAGGCTACGAATAAAAAGGCCGCGACGGAAGCCAGGAAGCAAAGGGATTTGAAGAAGTTTGGCAAGCAGGTGCAGATTGCGAAGCTGCAGGAGAGGGATAAAGCGAAGAGGGAGACATTGGGAAAGATTGATCTTTTGAAAAGAAGTATGACATCTTTGAACCCCTGTCGTAGTCAGTTAAGGTTCTTGCGATGGCTACCATAGGGTTTGGGATGAGATCAGTTACAATCATCACCAAAGTCGCGTGGTGACAGTCTCAATCATGATACCAGATCTCACAGGATTGCCTCTTAGCTGACGTGCCTGAATCCTCTAGAGCGTAAAAACGCCGAGACCGTAGGCCCGGCCAACGAAGAAGATCTCTTCGACGTCGCCCTCGAAGACGCCTCAAAACCCGAAAAATCCTCTAGACTCTCTCGAGATAGCCATGCCTCAGCTAGTGCAAGACCGACCAAACGCCACAAAAAGGACGAGAAATTTGGATTTGGTGGGAAAAAGCGGTTTTCGAAGAGTGGGGACGCGATGTCGAGTGGGGACTTGAAGGGTTTCTCGGCTAAAAACATGAAGAGGGGGAAGCCGGGCGCGAAGAGGTTGGGGAAGAGTAGGAGGAGTAAGGTGTAGATAGTGATGGTCAGCTGGAATAAGGAAAAGATACCCATTGGCAGGAGAAATCCGACATTCCTGCTTTCGCTTGTCTCTCATAGAGGTCCCCAGGATCATCCTCTGCCTGTCGTTGAGGGAATCTCAATCTTGAGCGATGTCCGTTGGGTGTCCTAGGAACTACCAGAACGATAACAGCATGGGTAGTTGCACTGTTAGCAATATCTGGAACTTGGTCTACGTCCACCATAATAACACTCCCTAATAGTCATAGGGTTAAGCCGAATCACTCTAGGTACCTAAGTATGTGTGTGTGTGTGTGTGTGTGTGTGTGTGGGTTCTTCCTACTTGGAGGGCTTCACCCTCTAGTAGGAGCCCCCCCACTCGGCCTTCCGGCCATGTCCTATTAAGTACATATGTGTAACTAGAGATTCTTTCACGTTAAAACACTCATTGATGAGCTCATCTGAAAATTCTGTGTATGTACATAACATTGATCAATTTCCAACTATCGTAACGTAAGCAGAAGAAAAGTGACATTTGTCAGACTGAATCTATTGGCTAATTCAGTCCTTCCAGAATAACGACTTCTTGAATCTTCACGCACGTTGAGTTGCTGAGAAAGCAGTGAATGATTATAATCAATGAACAAGGCAGGCAAGAAGGTTATACCCGACCACATAAGCCTGTTCTCTTGCCTGATCCTTCTCCTATAAAGAACCTCGTGTCCGAGATTGAGAACTCGTATGGCGCTGTGTCTAGGAAAGAATAGATAGATTCGTTGATTCAGGAAAGTAGTCGACGTCGTTGAGTCGTATGAGAGAGGAAGACTCGTCATCGATACTGCTCGTTGTCGTTACTAACGATGTCTTTCGATTGGAACACGTTATCTTCGAGTCAATGCGTTCTATTCCCGTATTCATTTCGAACACGTCATAAGGTAGAATCGAATGCTGATCTAATTGACACCGTTTGTACATCTAATCGAAATGCATGTTTCCCTGAATGGATCTTTGCTTCCCATATTGACATGATATGATCCGTCGCAGGATACCTAAGTATGTAAAATGGCTTGTTCGAAACTTAACATTTTTGAACATATGTTTTAATCTGAATCACTACCTCCCATGGGGTATGTTTTCGGGCCTAGCCCTAAAAAACTAGAACGATGGCTAGACGCGCGCGCCCTCGCCCGTACTACTACGCCTCTTCCTTCCGGAAGAAGACGCCTATCCACCCCTGAACACCCGCCATCCGCACTCGCCCACAAATCGAGTTTCCCCAGTATCAATAGAGTCAAAGCGCTCCACCATGCAGACTTTTCAGCCGGGGATATCAGTAAGAAGGAAGATGCACCAACATACACAATCGCGATCGACTTTCGCGGTAAGGCTTTTTGTGTCACCCGCGTGAGTGGGAAGAACTACGCGATGCGTCCAACTTAAGTTGTGTATGGGAGACTATACGGAGTACTATGAACGCCGCTGGGTAAGTGCCGTGCTTGCTAAAATTGGTGGATTGACTCAGACCAAGCCGCACGACGTAATCGCTTTAGCGACGAGCATAAGCATTGGCAAGACTGGAGGATGAAGCAAGTGCATTGGTTGGATGAGTGTCACTTCCTCCAGAACTCTCGTTATAGGTACTGAATTTGTAACCCGAAAAGATAAAGAGCGATATTGCCCTGACTTCACCCAGAAGCGGTGTCATGTCACTGCACCATCTCATACCAGTGTTGTCTCTATTTTGTGAGGGAGAAATCGATGGGAGTCGGGCTGAGGGCTAGGCCGGATTTGGTGTGCTATATTCCGATTTACCGACCCTCGGCCGTGGCTAAATACTGTAAAAGTAAATACTACTGTAATCATATTCATTACTCAAGACGAGTGGATGCTCGCGCTCAGCTTATTATGATGATGGGATCATTCCCACCATCTACCATGAGGGCATGGCAGTACTCGAGTACTAAAGGCGGCCTTGAAAGAAACCTCAAGATCAACCCCTCTGTGAAACTTCCAAAGCCGAAGCCGGACCAGCACCTGGTTCAGATCATTGCTACGGCACTAAATCCCATTGACTATAAACCAGCCGAGATCCCTGGTGTCGCCTGTTTCGTAATCACCAAACCAGCAACACCTGGTATCGACTTCGCTGGCTCCATTGTCAGACCAGCACCCGGCTCTCCCTTCATGCCCGGCTAACTTGTGTTTGGCTTGTCCGGCAGTTCACCTTTAGCTGGCGGCGCTCTCTCCGAGTTCTCTGTCTCCGGAACCAACAGCACAGTCACTCTCCCTGATAATGTGGACCCTGTCGATGCGGCAACTGTCGGCGTAGCAGGATTGACGGCATATCAGTCCATCGTGCCACGAGTCAAGAAGGGAGACAAGATCTTCATCAATGGCGGTTCAGGTGGGACAGGTGTATTTGGCATCCAGTTTGCCAAGGCTATGGGATGTCATGTAACGACGACTTGCTCAACAACGAATGTAGAATTCTGTAAGAGCCTCGGCGCAGACAGGGTTGTGAATTACAAGAAAGAGAGCGTTATCGAAGCATTAAAAGCTAGTGGGCACAAATTCGATCATGCTGTCGATAATGTGGGGACTAATAAGGAGCTGTTATGGCATTGTCATGAGTTCATTGAGTCTGGAGCTGTCTACGTTGTGGTCGGAGGAGACGCCTCACCTGGGGGTTTGGCTGATAATCTGAAACGCAAGCTCTGGCCTGGCTTTCTCGGCGGCATAAATGGCAAGCTGGTGGGTTTTTGGCCCCAGCAGAAGTCTGAAGACTTGCAGCGAATCGGGGAATGGATGAGTACCGGCAAAATCAAACCAGTAATTGATCAGAAGTTCTTGTTTGAGCAAGCGCCGCAGGCATTCGAGAAGTTGAGAACCGGGAGGGCAAAAGGAAAGATCGTGATCGATGTTGCCTCCGAGACGTACACGAAGGCGTCTATATAGGTAACTCTACGTTAGCATCGTCGCAGTATCGTAAGTACCGAATGTTGGACATTAATCTGTATTACTTCTGTAATCATCCTTGTTGTTTGGCTTAGAGCGCTGCGTTTATAATAAAATTGGAAGCTCTTTACGAGAAGCTAGAGGATTGTCGCGGCCGCAGCAAGGTAATCTGAGCTTCTATGTGCGGTGCTCAAGTCCAAAGAGACGGGAGTCGTAACCGAAGGTCAAAGCATAGACCAGCGCATTGCGTGAAGAGGTAGCGGCTAACTTGAGGTTTGGTTTATGCTCGAGATATATGGGAACATAACAACAAAGCAATGTGTCTGTGTTGGGATCTTTTAACATGGCAGATCCCCCGAGGAACCAGACTCTCATACCGAATGGCTGGTAATTCGCTCAATTGCCATGGAGGGCCGCAGCAGGACCGGCAGTATCTTTCGAACTGCTCACGTCCGGGGAGTCACATGACTCCGGGCTCATTTTAAGTCTTACAATTGCGAGCCAGTCTTTCATATCAGTGTGAATGTCATTAATTAATCCCATTATCATAATCGACTTGGAAGAAAACGATGAATTTGATCAAGTCTTCGTTAAATCTTCTTGTGCAACTTTCGCTCTAATCGTAGCCACCACTATGCGACGCGGGGCCCCCTAATCGAGAACGATGCCTTTCTTTTTCTGTTTCGGCACGTGTAATGAGTATAGACAGACTGAATGGAGTCTCCGGACTTGGCTCATCAGCTTGGCTCGTTTAGCTTACTATATAAACTGAGCTTTCGCACAGAAAGAAATCTCATCCGTTCACCACATTCCCTTACTGTTCCTATGTTTTCATAATAACAGACGAAGAACCTTTATGAGCATGTGCATGTGATTGTTAAAGCTCTTGAGCAATTAAGATAAGTGCAGGCAAAAATCAGCAGAAGATGTTTGATGTTTGAAGATTTGTACTCCGTACGGACAAGCCATTTACATGTGTAACAACGGCGAAGCTCCATGTTATTTCACAGTTGGTCAATGTCAAGAATATCGAAGTTAGTTTCCTGACTTTAGACCTCGACCTATAACTATAATTTATAAATTTACAAGAGAGCGATATACAAAAGGGCACAAGGTCAAGATGTAGGGTGGTTCACGATGAGAGTAAGGTCCTGTTTGGAATTCTGAAGAACAACATCGATTTTGAATTATCCTAGGAGCACACGACCTGAACGTATCCAGCCACCATGACTTTGCTAGCGATGCAGGCCTTCCTAAAATATAATCGCCGTGACACTTTCCAACATTTCCAGACGCCTTCATCCGGCATGAGCCTATTATGCGTCTTACCATAACCCCCTTCCAGGTGCGTCTGCAATAGTCCCTTCCTTGCTACCATGGGTATCACGAAATCAGAAACCCCAAAGGAAACGTCGTCGCCAACAAACATCGCTCCAACGGTGCAGTAAATCATGAGAGGGAAGCCGTCCGCAGTATCTGCGCCTGATCGGCGCGAATGTCGTAGGGAAGAGGCAATGCCTAATACTTTCGCCTAATTGGTGCTGGAAACTTCTTTTCGGGGTTGGCAGCTGCGGCCTTTTCGGGCAAAGTACGAGGCGGCTTGTCCGAGTCTGGACTATGAGCGAAACCCTGGAGACGGCGTACGAGGTTGCTTGGGAATGTTAGATTCATAATTTCACGCTCTCCAAGGACAAGGTCGACCTTACTCAACAGGCAGATAGGGTCTCCTTTCATTCATCACCAGATCAATCTTCTCCTTCGCACTTGCCTCATGGTCCTGGAAATGCTCCTTGATCTTCTGCTTTCCCTCCTTTGTACTCCCCTCATAGACTCTCTTCGTGCAACCTTCAAACTCACATGACCAGAGATCACCAGGGCCCTGGGGGAGATTAGTTGGTAGATCGTAGTGGACGAGTTTGACTTCGATGTATGGGTTGGGAAGGTATTCATGGTAGGGTACTTCCGAAATGGCTGCATCTGAGCGAGGTTGGTGCTTGTTGTGGTTCTGGGTGGCGGCTACGGTTGTAGCTATGGCAATTGGGGAGACATCTTCCATAGTTTCATCGTCCTGGCTTCGAGCGGCGCGGAGGCTGTTGCGACGCCCAGCGGCTTTTCTGGAAAATTTGCTGCCTTTGGGTTGGAGAATGGATTTGCGTTTGCGACCTCTCTGATTTGGCAGAGCAGGTCCATCGTCATCATCTTCGTCTACCTCATCTGAGCTGTCTGTCCCATGACCGTGTGACTTGATCGGGGTACATGGGTTCACTCGCTCTTCTGTTTGTGTCTTACTTGATGTGGCGGTTGCATCCGCTGCCTGGATTTCCATTGTTTGAGCATCTCCTGCTCCGAAGCGTAATACCCTTGATTCGATTCCCGCGAATTCAACCTGGAGCATGGTTAGGTCACATCTTCAAGTACGCCTGAAAACAATACTGGGTAGTAATGCTTATAGTAACGTAACATTGGTGCCCTCGCCCAATCATGTCCAAGCTCTTGACCTTCCAAAATTGACGTGATAAAGAATTGTCGGTGATCATCGAAGCCGTCTTGTACCTCACTTGTCCCCGTCCGGTTGAGGTAGTTTTTCCCGCTTGAGACATACTGGATATCATTAGCATAGGGGTAAATGAGACGAAAGGCCTTCAGTATAGTAGTATACATCTTTCGCCAGACCAGTAGCGTATTTATCAAGATCTTTGACGCTCATTCTTGACGGATCTCTACGACCTCTCCTAGTCTTATCAGCCATAATGTAGAACATAGAAGCTGCCTCATTCATCTCGGCGAGGGTTTGCTGGTACAGCCCTAAGGCGTCCGTGATCTCAAACCAACCCGCTTTTCCTGCCGCCCAGAATCCGAAGGTACCGTCATCGTACTCGGCAAACGCGTATTTAGTGACATTGTAGAGCTCGATTGTTTTCATCTTGTACTTTTCATTTTTAACTAGCATAGTCGAGTCAGCTTGGCCACGGTGGGAGTGGGATGGATCATATACCCAGATGGAGCTCGTCCTTGCTAATCGTCTCCAGCTGCCCTGACACTTTCACCGGATTATCTTGATGCGCTTCAAGCAAGCTCATAGTCTGGCCATTTCTCATCGAGACTATGTTGACCTTGCGCAGAGAGAATGAGGGCCACTTGTCCGTGTCCGTAATATTAGGATCTTTCGCCTCGAGGATGCTCTCTTCGGGGATAGCCATGATTGTTTCGTCCACAACTCCTTCTAGTTCTGAGGTGATGAGGTCGACGAAGCTTGATGGAACGCGTGAGATGCGCGATACAAGGTGGGCGAGATGATGTAGCTGCGTCAGGTTCAGAGGACGGCTCCATCTCTTCAGCTTCAGGTTCAAGTTCAATACTGGACCTGTAACATTAGCAAAGCGGGCGCTAACGGGATCGTGATATCTACCCGCATATGACGACAAGATCGACAGGGGGCTGTTGTTGTTGTTGTTGTTGTCTACCGTAATTTTCCCTGGTGTATGTATGTGTGCATGTAGGTAGCTAAGCTGTGAGTTGTGGACTGATATATCAATCCGAACAGGTCTAGGGTTCGGAAACCGATTACTTCACTCATCTTTCCATCCATCATTGTCAACACCATCATTTCTGCACATGCCACCCTCATATAGCTTCAAGCCCATCATGTCCAAAATTGTGGAGGGCGTCTTCGGTAAGTTCATTCTCCGTCAAATACCGCAAGTCCATGTCAACGCCAATGGCATGTTTGGAGTCTGCATCTTGTGGCGAGGGTGTTATCCATTTTCTCCGAATGTCCGTAAAGGAAAGGCGGCTAACACCCCAATTTCCTTTCCCAAAGCAATCAACAAGCCGCCCCACATCTCCTCCTTCCAAGTTCTCCGCGATCTTCAAACCGCCTTCAACCCCTCTACCATGTTTGCTCCTTGGCTCTCCGCCGAAGAATCTTATCGGGACTCCCTCAATCAAACCCAGCGGAATCGCCGGAAGGATAAGCGCCTCAAAGTCAAACTCGGTCATGGAGGCACCCTTGATCCAATGGCTACGGGGGTTCTTATAGTGGGTGTGGGCAAAGGGACAAAACAGCTGCGGGGGTTCTTGGAATGTACGAAGAGTTATGAGGCGACAGTGTTGTTCGGTGTGGCGACGGATACCTATGATGTAGTGGGGAAGGTGCTGAGTAAATCACCATACTCCCATATCACAAGAGTAGTAGTGGACAAGGCGCTAGAGACATTTAGGGGGAAGATCATGCAGAGGCCACCAATATATTCCGCGCTGAGGGTACAGGGGAAGAGGTTGTATGAGTACGCGAGGGAGGGAAAGGAGGTTCCAGTGGAGATCCAGGAGAGACCTGTTGAGGTCAAGGAATTGAATATTATAGAGTGGCTGCCATCAGGCAGCCATATTTACAAGTGGCCCGCCGAAGAGGCGCCGACAGAAGAGAAGGAAGTTGCCGAGAAAGTGCTGCGTATCCGAAATATCGATGAGAGTACCGCAGCGAATACTGTGGAGACGGATGAGCTGCGGGCAGGGACTGCCAGTAGCGGAACCAAGCGGAAGAGGCTGGACGACGAGGATGATGTTTTCGTCTCAGAAAGGAATCCGGCATTGAAACGACAGCAAGAAGACTCGGAGCACTGCATGTCCGGTGGCCTACTTCCCCCAGCGAGCACCAAAACCTCAACACCAGAAGTCACAATCCATCCATCTTCATCAAAGCTTCCGAACGAAGACTTTTCGTCGCAATCTGAGCCTGGACCACCAGCAGTCAAACTCCGCATGACCGTGACCTCCGGCTTCTACGTCCGCTCTCTAAGCCACGACATGGGCGTCGCGGTCGACTCTCTAGCTGTCATGAGTGCACTTGTCAGGACAAGGCAGGGAGAATTCGAGTTGGGCAGAAATGTATTGGAGTATGAGGACTTGATGAAAGGGGAGGAGGTATGGGGACCAAAGGTGGAGACGATGCTTGATCAGTGGAACGAGAGGAAAGTGGAGAGGGATCGTAATACTAGTTCGGACGATGGGTAAAGGATGAGCGTAAATGAGGGCGGGACAAGGCTAGTGAGTGGAGTGGTCGAAGTAGGAGTGGAAGACGGAAAGAGATCATGAAAAGGGGACGTAGAAGCGGTCGACAGAAATGCAGTAGCATCTTTCGATTGGCCCAGAAGGTCCGCTTGCCAATCTCGAGGTTCATCCTTATCATAGGCTTCTAAGTCCTCCAAGAGGTTGTGTTGTCGTGCACTGACCGGGCCGTCAAGTCACCAAGTCAACGAACAGTCAGTCACTTCGTTGCTACTACAATCTGGTATAGATATTGCCTTCTCCACCTGTTGTTTCAAAAATACGTACCCTCTATCGTGAAACAAGCTTTGCAAAAGCCAAGTTGCTCGGAAACTGGGGCGCCATACAAAACGCTCACAACAACATGTACTGGTGAGCTACGCAGTCAAAAATCCCTGTTAAGAACCCCTGTTGTAGCAAGTTTAGAAGAGTAGTGTAGTTCACATTCGACCTTTAATATGGTCAACGATCGTCCAGTGTTCTGCTCTGGAAAAGCCCTCTAGACTGGCTCGAAACTCAACTCTGGAGACAAGAATACAGCAATGCACCGTTTTTAATATACCCAAAGAACACCACAATGCATCCAAGGAGATTCGTGATGCCGCACGATCCCCTTCACGGTTAGTTTCCAGCTCATCTGTGACACCTTACTCTACTTCCCGATTTGTCTGCTCCTCCTCGTCTTTACTCTCATGATTGATAAAGACGAACGACAGGAACACGATTCCAGCTCCGATCCAGTATGCTGCGCTAGAATTCTGGGCATTCAAGATCATCTGGCCGATAAGTGACAGCGGTATGGTCAAGCTGAGCCCCACAGTGACAACAAGTGGCGAGGTCAACAACATTGCATACGCCCAGCAGAGATCTGAGATGAGGGATGTAGCCGAGTTTACCAAGACTATGGTCAGTATACGTCCTGTCGGTGGTAGTTCGAACATCTCCACTCCAGTATAATGCAGGATGAGAAATCCAGGTAACAGCGTGATCACATTAAACAGCCCCACTAATCCAAAGAACAGCGTCATTTCGACTCTAGCTTCGTTTCCCATTCTTTTCTTCATAAGGGTCGTGTAAATGCCGTATAATATAGCGCTAACGAAGGCAAGTGCGTCACCGATAGCGACTTGGCCCTGGGATTTATGCGGGAAAGAACCCCGGTTTTTGTCGTTATCGCCAGATAGATCGACGCCTGAGATTAGAACGATGCCAGCTAGGGAGGCAAGGACACCGATGAATTTCTTGAGCGTGAACCTTTCCACGCTGAGCAGAGCTCCGAACACCAAAGTCCAGACGCCTGTAGGTGTTAGCTTTAATCAAGTTTGCCAGGCTCGTAATGGATTCTTACTACTAGTGGAGGTCAGTATTGTAGAGCTAGCTACGGTTGTGTATTCCAGGCAGGCCGCAGTGCCATAGTTGGCCTTGATTGAGATTAGTACTGGAAGAGCACACCTGTGGAGAAGCATGCATACAACAAACTGTCCAGTGATTAACAAACCTGATGGCCTGATTTGACGATTTGGATTCATACCCATAGAAAACAGAACTCAAAGCTCAGCCTAGCCGTTTCCCGGAAATCCATCATTTCCTTGACCGCATTTCCATCAGCACCTGCTCGAACCCCTGAGACCGTCATTGAATGCTCTGGTGATAATTGAGCGCTCGAAAACCTGCTGAGCCCCTCGACTCCATCTTCCATACTCGATTTCGGTAAAGCCCGGCACTCGCCTTCAACAATGGGGGAATACCGCGTCAGGTTGGAATACTTGCCAAGAGCTTTTCGAAAGGAGGCGTTATTAGCCAGCAAGCGTTTGATACCAACAACAGGAAGTAGAATAGTAAAGAATGACGAATTAGCATAAGTGACAAAATAAGGTTTTGAGTAGGTATTGTCTGCAAATATCGTCTGAATGAATGAGTTTTCAGTCGTGCGAACTCGTAACTCCAACACGCAACTTACACTAGCCAAAAAATTCGACGCAGTCCATAATATCACTGTAGCCAAGAGCAAGATAATTCCAAGCGTATGCCGTGCAACCCCTGCGAATGGTGGCTTCGCCAGCAATGCCACCTTGGAAAGTCTTGATTGTGGCCTGAGAGCTGAGTAAGACGTTCTACCACTTTGAGAAACGCTCCGATCGGACTCTGATTCCAGCAGGGGGATTGAGTAATCCTCTGAGAGGGCGCCAGCGCTGTTCATGGCGAGCAACTACGGAAATATAGATACAAGCCGGTAGTAAGAGAAAACGCCGTGCTTGTGAAATGGCATGGATATGACTGAACTTATCCGTCGCTTTCTCATGAACAATTGTGTATTGACATCACACATCTCTATGCCAAACAAAGATGGTCCTAATTGGAACAAGTTGCAGTTGTGGCAGACTGGCAGTGAAATGATAAGCATGGCTAGTGGTTTAGGGTATCAAATCAAGATTACAGTACAGTAAGGTATTACGAGTAACGTCGATTACACATGCACAGCAATACAGAACTTCAATTACGGGGAGTTTCACTGTTGGTCTTTGAAGGATTAGACACTATCCCTAGCAACTGTTCGTATGTGCTTGCGTTATTTCAAGTAGGAAGATTGATTTTAGCTGCACGCATAACCATATACATGTTTAGTGTTTGCCCTTGAAGGCACCTTAACTCCGGACCCGAGACATGCCCTGCAAGCCTTTGGATGTCTTGAGACTGGGAACAGGAATAATATTTGCCCTCGCTATCAACACGCACATCCGTCACTCTCCCTATCCAAATGGATGTCTATCGGATCTGAAAAATCCCCACTGTATTCTTCTGACTCCTCTTGCGCCAGTGCATTCTTGGCAATCACTGTGAAATCGGTTAGTCTGCACCACAATACCATCGTTGTCCAAGATAATGCTGGCACACCTTCAAAAGCTTGTTCGACATTCACCGCTTCCTTGGCACTAGTTTCGAAATATGGTATACCACCTTTCGACTGACAGAATGTCATTGCTTTTTTCGAAGAGATCATTCTTTTGTTCTCCTCAACATCAATTTTATTACCTAGCACGACCTTCCCAATCTTATCAGTCGTGTTTGACACTTCGCAAAGGATGTACCCACGAAAGGGAAATTCTCAGGGTCTCGCGGACTGGCTTGTATCAGGAATTCGTCTCTCCAGCTATCCAGAGTGTCGAAACTCTTCGGAGTATTGACGTCATAGACTAGTACGCAGCAGTCGGCACCTCTGTAGAAGGCAACGCCCAGTGACTGAAACCGTTCTTGGCCCGCGGTATCCCACAACTATTTGGATGTCAGCAGCATCCACAGGTTCCAGGAACTAAGGCTTCCAACCTGCATTGTTACCAGTCGATCGTCTACCAGGACTTCTTTGGTCAGAAAGTCTGCGCCGATAGTTGCCTTGTAACTCGCACTAAATTTCTTGTTGACCTGTCGAGTAACAGGTCAGCGCGTCGAGATATTTGCATAGGCACTCATACATATTGGTTCATCAAGCTCGTCTTCCCGACTCCACTGTCGCCTAAGATGATTACCTAGAATTCGAGTTCCATTAGCTCTAGTGGGGCAACGAGTGGGACTATTCATCGGTGTGCATACTTTGAGAAGGATCTTCTTTCTCGAGGCCATTTTCCAGGAAGGCGAGATAGTAGAGATAGCTCGTTATGAAGACGAGTATCCTGTCGTCTCTATGCCTTTGACCAGCACTTAGACAGTTCTGTTTTGACTTGGACACAACAGCCTCGGCTCTGTTATGAATATATAACGTAGTCCAAGGTCGAAAGAGCAAGCGTAAGGCTTCCAACGATGAGAGACTTGATAGCAAGTTTATCGTCGTCAGTCTGTGAGAGAAATGTGTCTTTTCTGGGCTCAAAATATACTCATTGCATGCTATGATGCTGTTGAGGTACGTAAGATAGGACGAGCTTGTTTCGATCATGAGGTAGCATGTTACAGGGCGTCCCTGCTTACTGGTGATTCAGACCACGCTAATTATTCCCTGTCAATCTTACAATACAGGTTCCGATAGCAGCATATCATTGTTTGATATCAACGTCTGGCATGACAGACTATCGATATGCACCAAGGCTGAATTGGAATAGCTGTTCGTCACCACATGGGAAACATCAGTAGATGGAAACGTCAGTAGATCTGGATATTACCGATGAATACAGAAGTCATGAATTCATGGCATAAGGAGTACTTAGCTACACTCTACGAGCGAGACAAGAAAGAAAGAGCAAATCAATATGTATTCAATAATTGTCTGTATCTATCTCAACCTTTTCGAGAAATTCGATTAACACCCTATCTCCTAGATACTAAATTAGCAGATCGAATCGCCAAACTTGATAGCATTACAGCCTCAAATACAGGCCAGGCACCAGAGGTCGAACCAACCTCGAAGCCCGCTCAGAATGCTGGAGTCGCCGGACTAAAGCCTCCATTGTCCGGGAGTTCCGAGGCTATATCGAGAATTCGACAGGATCTCTCCGAAGCCCAGCGCAGTAAAGGCGAAATGCAAGCCCAGCTGCAGCAGTTAAGCGAAGACTTGCGAGATCTCAAGGCACAATCTAGAGCTGACAGCAAACGTATCAACGAACTGACGACAGAGAGGAATGCTTTGGTCACTAGAACCAGGGACAGGGATGAGGAGCTTAGAGGGAAAGCTAAGTTGCTTATGGTTAGTTTTCTCCATGGTCTTAACGGTTGGCTGGCCTCTTAAGGGGTTTACTGATTGTCTTCATAGGATGTCCAAGATGAGACTGTGGCGTTGAATTTACAGCTTCACATGGCTGAACAAGAGTCGGAGAAGCTGAAGCGAGAGAACAAGGAATTGGTAGATCGTTGGATGGCACGTATGGGCGAAGAAGCAGATGCTATGAATAACGCCTCGAAATTTTCGTGATGATTTTCAACTAATGCGGCTATCTTATTGAGCCTACAACTCCGGGTATCTTATGCAAGGAAGCAACTCCAAGAGGAGTCTGGCAAGCGCTGTACAACTCCGCTCTTGAAAACCATGGCAATCTGCAAGCAGAACCGGCCTTCTTCGCTATCCACCTTTACTTCTCCTCTTTAAAGAACGATTTAAGCCGGGAACTATCTTTCTTTGCCAAATAGTAAGATCCTGGGGCATCCGTCCAGCTTACACACGCCGAATAATAGCGCTTTTCCATCACGTCCAGTACGTTACAGGCATGGTTGATATTGCGCGAGGTGATCTTGTGGCCAGCAGGCACAAACGACTTCAACGACACGATCTGGCATCCCTCTTTCAAATCTAGAAAAAGGCTGACCAGCCGGTCATTGAGTTCTGGCGTAAATGCTTGATTATTGACCATTACGACGTCAGCCTTCTTCAAAGCGTGTCCAATTGCAGCGTTCTCGAGGAAATCGCCCCTCTGCAGATTAATGTCTCCGATTGCAAGACCCCACAGCCGGCAACGTGCTTTGAATTCTTGTTCTTGGAGTTGCGCAAGGTGGCAAGCGTGCTCCATCACTTCGCACCCCCAGCTTTCACAGCCGATTTCTAGCGCAGCTTGCAGTACGACATTGCCTACGCCAGATCCTAGATCGACGAAAATTTGGTCTGACTTTATTTTGGTATCCTTCCTCAGGATGTCAGAGATGAACTTAGGAAGCAGCTCGCCATAGACATTATCCGTGCCATTCTCATATTGCCGCAGTAAACCCACACGGGGTGATACAGTGCGGGAATATGTCTGCGTCAAGATCCGCTCTATGAGCCTTAGGTCTAGGCTTTTGAGCTCATCGAGAGTTCTAGCAATAGTACCATTCCGCCTGAACTTGGTCAGAGTCTCGTTCCACTCTTTTATGGATGCCATGTAGTCATCCCCTGCCCGCCTGTTTGTTGCTCGCCTTAGTCTGATTAAGAGCCCATGGCTGTCGTTTTTCAGAGCCGAAGCCTCCGGTTCTGGTAGATAGTGATTTGTGATTACCTCTAGAATCTCTCGGATATCTTCTAGGGCGGTGAAGTCGTCCTTTTGAATCGGCTCGACCAGCTCATACCTGTCAAAATTAGCCTTGAAGATGCAGCCATTAGCCGACATCTGCGTACTTTTCTCTTTGAGACGCGGACGGATATTGCAGCAATATTTCTGTTGCGTGAGGAAACTCAGGAAAGACCGCCCTGTACTTTGTAGGCTTACTCAACGATGCAATATCAGCTGCGTGAACCATCGGAAACAATCCACCATCTTTATCGGAAAACGCCTTTCTACAGCGGACCAGCCGCTTCGTGTCCACCTCCGCATCCGTGCTCGTCCGAACACGCTTTCTCGACTCCTCGAGAGCTCCATCCATAGAGCTCTCATCGCTATCGGATTCAAGTCGTGGCTGCGCCGAGGATGGCCGTTTCCTCGACTTTTGGGCCCGCGGTCTTGAGGCTTGCTGTACAGCAACAGGTTTTTGCTTCACATTGAAAGTGCGTGGTGTAATTCGGCCGTTTCTGGGCAGCAGATTCGCATTTAAAGTCTTGCGTGTGTGTGCTGGAGCTGTCACAATCTCTTTCCTGACCTGAGCTGGTTGCGCTTTAATGGCTGTTGAGCCCTTTCTTTGGATGTGGTCAAAGAAACCCATGCCGGTCTGTTTACACGATTTAAGTAAAAGCTAGATCCAAAAGAACGTGGAAAGCGTAGCTACATTGTTAGATATGTGTACGGAGTATGAGCTAGAAGAACTGAATGTGTCTTCGAGGTTTGCCCCCCTTCCGCATTATCGTTCACAATTCTCCCTCCTGTCTCTTGCCTCAGAATCTCAGACTCTACCCCGAAAAGGCTAGACACAACCCTTAACCCCTTCGGGGTTAGGTTACCACGGTTACCTATTGCACCAGCTTTTCGAGGGAAGTCTGAGAATAAAGTACCAGAATTTGTAAAGGACCAAGATGTCTTCAGCTTTTTAGCGCAAAGGAATAATTTCTGACCTTGGCAACAAAGTCTTTTACTACTCGTATTTATGGCTCAGTCACGCTGTCGCGCACCGTACTATAAATAAGGTTAATTTACCATAACCCTAAGGAAATTAGTACTAGATAATGGTCTACGGCTGGAACATTGAATTTGGTATTTACGGCCAACAGTCATTGGTAGAAATCTACAAAGTGATCAGCCTGCTTCTAACCCCAGGAGTCTCCAGTAACTCCATAATCGCCGGACTCCCGCTCTAGCCTACAACTTTGATCTAATGCCTTCAAGTCGAAATTTGACGTCCTTGAGCACCTTGCTAGATGGTTTCCAATCATCGAATTGCCTTAGCAACTCGGAGGTCTCGTTGGCCAGTTCTGTTCGGACGTATTCCTCTTCAAGAAGGCCGCGGATTGCGAAGGGCAATATGTACGGGTTCTGAGCAGTTCCTGAGCCAACCCGTTGTATCTTCAACTCGACGCTGCCTATCGATGTGGTTTCTAGGGCATGCTCTACTGCGAGGTAGTATACAGATTCGTCGTCGTAGATCCTAGAGTGGCCCTCTCCGCCGTACAAACTACCGGCAAGTGGTGTACTTAGTTCGCGTATGAGGCCATGGTCAGATATCCCGAGGTTCCGCAGCTTCAAAGCAAAGCCGACTAGGTGCGTCAGAAAGTCTGGAGCATGGACTCTTCCATCGACGAACACAGCTCGATAGATATATGGATGACTGACGATACCAAATGTCGATGACTCTAATGAAACCAGCTGGTCATCTATGCTGCCGATGTAAACAATTTTCACGCCAAATTTCAGCGCTGCGTCGAGCGCTGCTTCATAGTCTTTGGATACTTGGCTTTCAGACCGCGCGAAATCAAAAAGCTCTCCCGCAGAACCGCCAATCCAGCGGGATTTATAGTCGGCGAAGGGGCCCATGTTGATACCGGCCATCGCACATATGCCAATTCTTGCAGCATTGACACAACCAAATGAGATAAGTTTGGCGACAAGACATATCGCAACAGGAACGCCTTGGCTGTGACAGGCGATCATCACAAAGTCTGCTTTCCTGATGTGCTCGATCCAATTGAGCATGAGCTTCCATAGGAGGTCTATTCGCTCGGCAATCTTGCCTTCGCCCTCTAATGCGACTTTCTCAACTTCGCAAGAGGAGCCATGGTTTTGAGCCCATCGCTGGATAGCACTGGCGGCACCGTTAGCAAATCTTATGGACGTGCCTGTAGGCTGGCCCAAAACGGAGCGTATTAATGGTGCCGGGAAATAGCCATGGACACCCTATTCAGGACGCGTTAACCCAGATGCTCAAACGTTGCGCTTTTCTTAAGGCATACTTACGATGGCCAGCGCGCTTTTTATACGCGGAGGATTGAGGATGAGGTCTAGATGTTTCGTATCTGGAACCTGGGTATATTGTAATATACGGCCCAGATGTTGCAGTATAGTGGGCTTTTCTGCAACCCTGTAAGTACGCTTGAAAGGAGGCAAGAGCAAGTTGGCAGCGATTTTCTGAGCTGCTGGCGCAGGTCGATTAGCGGGTTTAATGTTTTGGGATATCTTCGTGGGCTTGATGTTATCACGCCGCTCGACCTCGCCCTTCAGACCATCCGGAATATTGGTGTCGTCACTGATTATTGCAGACTGTGGCCGCTCCCTCTTTCCCACTTTACTATGAAGGCCTTTCGCTTCATCTACTACCGCATTTTCTGGCTGAGGATTGGACGATGACCCTGCAAGAGCTAATTTACCGACATTGTCTTTCGGAGCATTTGTTGTGTGATCACCCTTGAAGCGGTCCTTTGACCAGAAAGACCATCCTTGGGACTTTGCCGTCTGTGTAGTCTGAACGTAGTTCTGAGACGATGATTGGGAGGCATGACCAGATTGGGCCTTGTCTTGCCCGGACTTTCTTATGTCTGCTATCGCTTCAGAAGGTGCCGCGCTGGCTAGTTCCGTGGCAAGGGTTGCTTTACTCTTCTCTGACTGCACAATTGTGTTGCTCCACAAGCTTAACCACAGGCGAGACCGTTGCACTACTTGAGAGGCCGCAGTGACAGGAGTCGGATCGGAGTTTCGCCGTTGATCCTGAGGTGGCTCCCTTGCTTGCGAAACATCCAGGTTTATGCGTGACGCTTCGTGTATGACGGTACTTAATGGTTGACCCTTTCCTTGCGCATCTCGGGCTGGATCCAAGTTCTGGCCATCCGGTGGGGAAGGCTTAGAGAACCAAGCTAGCCAGCCAGAACTGTCTGAAACCGGCTTGCCATCAGATTCTGTTCCCTTAATGGAGGGTTCTTGTGGAGCAGATCCCTCCTCGCGGACTGCTCCGTGGCCGGCTTTCTCGACCAAATTGTCTGGGGCTGGACTTGAAGTCAGGTTTCGCTCTTTCGAGGCTACTTCATCGCATGTTGCTTCCTGTTCTCCGGTTAAAGTGCCATTTGGGATGCTGGAAGCGTTCGAAGTAATGTTCAATTTTGTCGTAGTGGCAGCGAGCGGTAAAGACCTACTAGAACTGCCTATACTTTGTGAAAGATACGGTGCAGGGTTTTTGAGGGAAGTTGAAGAACCTTTTGGAGTTTCAGGCTGGGGCTGTGGAACAAGATGAGAAGCCGCTCCGCCTGAAGCAGAGATACTCTCCTTGACCACCTGCGTGACAGAGGCAGCTTTAGTCCCGCGAGGCCATGTACCGTCATACCAACTCTTCGCCGACCGAGGCTGAAGCCGTCAGTAAAATTTGTAGCTGTTACCCTACCCAGATCTGCTCACCGTGTTAGGCCCTACATCAGTACGCGAGGCAGCTTCTGTAGCATTTGTTCCCTGGTCTTCCACAGCTGGTTCAAGATCATTCTGTAGTAGTGCTTGGCCTTCTGGCTTAGGGCGATCCGGAAGTTGTGATTCGGCTTCTGCCTTGGGATTTGGCTTGGACCTTTTTCGTGATCCCATGAGGCGAACAAGACTGTGGATTCATAGGTTGAGGGTAATTGCACGTACTTCTAGCCCTGGTAGGCTGTTGCTTGACGACAACGCTCGTAGATTTGCTCGTTGTCACAGACCTAATAAGCGAAGCAAAGCGCGTCATTAATAACGTGTGCAGAAAGCTCTGCAATCCTTGGCATTCATTTTTGCGCTACCCCACGGTCCCTTTTGTATGGGGAATTCGGAAATTCAACCTCATCGCCCCCAAACTGCGAAAAATTGAAGCTATTCAGACCTCTTTGTTTATTAATGTTCTTAACGCATTTTCAGCTATGATCAACTCACTATCTGCAGCGATTCGCTTCAGAATCATACGACTTCTACAGTTCTACTACTTCATTGACAATTCATCATCATCATCAAAGAGATTCACTGCTGTTCTAGAACAATGTATAGCATTCTAGAGAATCTCTTCATGTATTCATCATTGTTTAAATCTCAGTTTCGCTTCAAAGAAACTTTTTGCAAGATGTTTAAGACAGCTGAAAATAATCTCATAGTTTATCTTGAAGAACAGTTGTAAGTCATGCAGAAAGAAATGATCTGATACATATAAAAGAAGTGAAACATTAACATGCATTAATTCATGATATCAAGAATTCTGAAGAAAAAATGTTGAAGTAATAAAAAAGAACAGCATGTAAAAGTCAGATAAAATGATGAGCTTCATTTGAATTAAATAGCAAACATGCTTTGTTTAATAATTTGTCAGAGACTGAGCTAAACTAGAAATACTATCAATATAAAAGACTGATATTATTATTACTTTGATAGAATCTAGATACAAGACAATACATCAGATAATGTACAAGATGAAAGATAAAGAGTGAAAGAAAAGAATGAGAACTCGACTTCTATATACATGAATCAAGCAGAATCAAGACTAGACAGTAGTTTTATTGACTTAAGATTACTGTTATGAGTCTGCATAAAGCGAATCATATGAGTGTATTCTAACTAGAAGTTCAAAGCTGAAGTAGAAAGAAGATGCAACACGACGTGAGTTTTACTCACGAAGGCACGCTAGGTTGCTAGCGTGTCAAAAACAGCTTTACTCACAGCTCTATACTAGTCTATGTTAGACTAATCAGACTAATCAGAAGTAACAAAGATGCATGCTTGCAACATTATTTCTTCTCTTCATCTAGCAATGTTCTCATTGCTGTAGTTCAATCAATCAATTATTGTTGAGTCGATTTCTAACTTGACTTGTTTGAATACTTCTGATAAAAGTCATTTATGATCTTCAAGCAGTCTTCGAACTCATTTTCATCGACATTGTATCAATGTAGATCGACGTCATAGTCTTTTCAATTGACACGATATTGCAGTCGTTTTCTGTAATGTCTGAAGTTCAGTATGTTCTTCATCTTTCATTCGTCTTCGTCATCTATCACTATAAAATCAGACGACTCATTTCATTGTTCTTTCAGAGAGTCTTTTGAATTCAATCATAGTAGATTTAAAGCGAACTTTGAATGAATTTTTATTGTCGATGACAGTTTCAGTCGATATGCATGTTCAATCTCAGTCAGAATCTTGAAAGATTCTAGCATCTTATCATTCAGCTTCTTTGATGATCTTGTGATCATAATGTTTCTAGAATTCAGAAACATCATGTCATCTATCTTGTAAATCATTTTCTTTCGATGCTTGTCAATCTGTTTCTTTATTGTGACTCTGATTCTTACTAATGTCTGCTTGATTAACGTTAATGATCATTTCATGTATTTGAATATATTCTTTGCTTTGCTCGCTTGAATTCTAGCTTGAGTGATCTCATATTCAGTTGAATTCAAATCGAAGCTCATATGAGAGTGAAAGCTCTTATTCAGAAAGAACGCTGATTGTTCAATTGACAGCAAAATAGCATTGTTATCAATGAATTCAATCATAGATAGTCAGAAAAATCAGTTATCTTGCATGTATGAGCAGTAGCTTCGTAGATATTGTTCTACATTCTGATTCGCTCTTTTCGTTTGATTGTTGATCTGTGAGTGATAGTCAATGAATAGTTTTATCTTAATGTTAAGTCTCAGACATAAAGACTTTCAGACAATTGATATGAATTGCAAATCTCTATTGAACATTATTGATCTTAATAACTCATGAGTTCTGAAGACTCATATCAGCAGCAGCTTGACTGTTTATTCAGTGAAAGTTTCTTCGTCATCTGATCAACAGAGTATATAGTGACGTTCTTTAGACAATCGATTTATCACTGACAGAATCGCGTTGCTTTCATCACTTTTCAATAAATTGATAATGAAATTCAATGATATGTCTTGTCATCGTTGTTCAGATATAGACAATGACTTCAATAGTTTATTGATTCGATCTCTTGATGCTTTTGACCTACGACAAACGTAACAGTTTTGAATGTAGCGTTTGATTGTCATTCTCATCTTCGATCAGCAATATGATCATCTTAACAAGTCTAACATTCAATTTATGTCAAAATGATCACTGATCAAAAGATCATGTGCTTTTCTTATCAATTGAGTGATCATTGACTGAGAAACTCACAATCTATCATTCTTTCAGAGTACTTCGTTCAGTACTCTGCAATTGTCTAGACTCATATCTTGACAAGTTCTTCTGTTCTGTTCTATGACTGTTCGAATATCAATACATTGTTGATTCGTTCAATTTTCGACTATAATTTGATTCTGAATAGAAATCATCTCTTAGATTGAATCTTCATTAGCTTTTGATTTCTGTTTCAAATCTGAGTCAAATATGAGCAAGATTTGAATCAGATCTTGATCATTTTCTATTGATTGCAGTTCAAATGTGCTTGCTGATAATAGCATCTGATGCTGATATAGCTTTCGATCATCATTTGATTCAACTGACTTGACATTTGACATTCTGATCAGCACGTCTGCTTTCAGATTCTGCTTTTCTGACTAATATATGATCTTGAAGTTATATTTAAATAACTTCTCAGCTCATTTAGTCTATCGTCTGATCAGTTTCTTGATGGTCATGAAGTACTTCAAATTCAGATGATTGATGAAGATCTTGATCAAAATATCAGTACATTTTAATTTGAGACATCAATGCTTCAAGCATCGAATAATAGTCAAAAGCTCTTTGTCGTAGATCTCATAGTTGCATTCTGCAGAAATCATGTTCTTGCTATAGAAGATCATTGAATGTAGAATGTCTTCATTATTATACTGAGACAATACTTTGTCGTTGACATAATTCAAGAAGTTCGTTTTCAGAATAGCTTCTCTGATTGAATCAAAATGCTTCAGAATGAGAACTATCATCATTTGTTACTTTAGTTTCTCAAAGATCATCTGACAAATCTCTGTTCATTCAAATGAATGATCTTTTTGAATCAGCTTTATCATAGATCGAGCAATCTTCAAGAAGTTCTTTATGAATCATTGATAGAAATTGCAGAAGTCAATGAAGATTTGTACATAAGTCAATGATCAAGACACTTCTCAGCTTCGAATCACATCTACTTTTCAAGAGTTCATTCGTAGATCATTGATAAATATTAGTAGTTTTAGAAATGAGATTTTCTGAATCTTGAATTTGCACTTGTCAATGTCTATCTGCAAATTGACTTCATGAAGCTTGTCTAGCATCTTTTTCACATGAGTTCTATGTTTCTTCAAGATCTTACTGTAGATGAGAATGTCATTCAGATAGATTTGACAGAATTTATGCAGATAGTTGAACAACACATCGTTGATATAGTGCTAAAAGAATGTCGATTCATTGATTAATTCAAAAAGCATTACTTTATATTTGTAGATATCGAAGAAAGTGATGAATGTGATTAAATTCTCACTTTCAATGCTCATTCAAAGCTTATTGAATGCAATGATAATGTTAAATTGAGTCAGATATTTACTGTCTTGAATTCGAGCGAGTACTTCGTCTATCAAGAGTATTGAATAACGATCTCTTTTGATCAGAGCATTCAGTTTTCAATAATTCATGTAAAAGCGAAGACTATCATCTTTCTTTTCAACGAATAGTATTGACGAAGCGAATGAAGCTTTGCTGAGTGTAATAAACTTCTTCTTCGAGTTCTCTTCTAGATACTTCTTGATCTTCTGCAACTTGTGATTCAACATGAGATACAATCGACTTCTAGAAGATTGATTCTCATCTTCTAATTCAATCTTATGATCATATGATTGATGCAAGAGCAACTGAGTTGTTTTTTCTCTGTCAAAAACGTTCAGAAAGTCATGATAAATTATTGAAAGCTTCTTCTTCAGTTTCTTTAATAACATGACAATTGACAGAGATCATTTCATTCAGTTTCGCTGGATCTTTGATCAAGCTAAGCATCTTGTTGATTTCACTAATAATCAATGTAAAGATCTTGACATTTTTCTTCTTGACTAAAGTTCGATAAGCAGCGACTTTCATCATGACAATATTGATGAGTCTTTTCTTCTTCGATGACTGAATGAATTCATGTTAATTGAAATCAACTTGAGTGTTTTGCTTTCGTATGAGAGCTGATTCAATGAATTGATTCACTGATTTTGAATTTGTAGTTCGCTTTAAGATGATTGTTGACATAAACTTCAAGTTCTTTCATTTCATTTTGCAGATCTCGCTTGATTTGAGTTGATGAAATGCTGATTGACTGCTTGTTTTCAAAACGATAAGTTTCAAGATTCGAATATTTGATGAAGATATTAATTGATTGTTTGCAGAATCTATCAAAATTTGATTTCTTTTCAATCAGAGCATCGACAAAATCGTAAGAGGGAAAAAGTCAATATTAGCTGATTTTTGCTGACTTTTCCTGAGTTAGCTGTTAATCTCATGTGTCAGCTAACGATTGAAATTAGCTGACTCTCTCAGTTATTAACTGACTATTAGCTGGTTTTTAGCTGATTTAGCTGTGCACTTAACTAATATTGATATTATCTCTTTTGTTGACTTCTTCAACATTTGCGCATTTTACTTATTAACAATCAAATATTGAATTAATGACTAGATAGTTATTGCGCTCGTATAATAGATTAATTAATAATTAATTTGACTATCTAAATAATAGCTATTTACACAGTTTAATATATGCGCTGAGAAAGTCAATGAGAAAGTTAATGAGAAAGTTAATGAGTAAACTAATGAGGTAGAAAGCCATGTAGAATGTTCAATAGAAAGTCATGTAGAATGTTCGATAGAGAGTTATGTAGAATGTTCGATAGAAATTCATGTAGAATGTTCGATAGAAAGTCATGTAAAGTGTACGATAGAGTCATATTTGATGCTCGATAGAGAACAAATTTGATTCTTGAATGCAAAGTAATTCAAAGCTTGATAGAAAGTCATGTAGAAAGTCATGAAGAAAGTCATGAAGAAAGTCATGAAGAAAGTCATGTAGAGAGTCATGTAGAAAGCATTGTTTGAAGCACTGTTTGACTTGTGTTATGCGTTCGATCGACGCGTATTTTGAAGCATGTAGAATGTTTGATAGAGCGTTTGATAGAAAGCTCAGTAGAAAGCTCAGTCGATAGCTCAGTAGAAAGATCAGTAGAAAGTATTGTTTGAAGCACTGTTTGACGCGTGTTATGCGTTCGTTCAACGCGTATTTTGAAGCATGTAGAAAATCTGATAAAGCGTTTGATTGAAAGTTTGATATCAAGTCATGAAGAGTGCATTCTATTGAGCTAATGAGCATTATTTCGTACGAAATAGAAAGTAGAAACTACAAAAGAAAGAAGTGAGAAGAAGTAAAAACTCTGAATTTCCTGGATTTTCTAGCGTCGACCTTCGACTGAGAGCGAAGATTACTAATCACGAAGGTAACAGTACTGTTTTCAAGTCATGTAGAAAGCATTGTTTGAAGCACTGTTTAACTCGTGTTATGCGTTCATAATTTAAAGCATGTAAGACGTTTGATAGAGAATTCAATAGAAAATTCGGTAGAGAATTTGAGTGAGCGAGTAGGTAAGTGAGTAGATGAGCGAGTAGATGAGTGAGTAAATGAGCGAGTAAATGAGCGAGTAGATGAGCGAGTAGATGAGCGAGTAGATGAGCGAGTAGATGAGCGAGTAGATGAGCGAGTAAATGAGCGAGTAAATGAGCGAGTAGATGAGCGAGTAGATGAGTGAGTAGATGAGCGAGTAGATGAGCGAGTAGATGAGCGAGTAGAGTGATGAGCATGTAGAGTGACGAGTAAAATGATGAGCATGTAGAATGACGAGTAGAATGATGAGCATGTAGAATGACGAGTAGAATGATAAGCATGTAGATAAATGAGCATGTAGATAAATATTTTAGCTGAATTAGCTGAATTAGCTGAGTTAGTCGAATTTAGCTGAAATTTAGCTGATTAGTCAGTTGTTAGCTGATTATTAGCTGAATCAAGTCGACTTTTTCAGATTCTGTCATTAAGCAAAAAGTTAGCTGTTGAACATTTTGTCAATGAAAGATTGTCAATGATTATCTTGTGCTGATCTAGACGAGTTATTAATAAAGACGTCATTTCATTCTTATGTTCTTGTATAGTGACTGAGATATACAGAGCATGTGTAATAGATCTTCGATTGAAGATTTTGTTATATGAATGAATCAACTTCGATTTGAACAGTGAAATTGACTGAATATCAAAGCGTTCACATAGCTCTGAAATCAATGAATCATCTATGAACATCATGTCAGTGACTTCAATGTTTATCAGAATGAGAAATCGAAATATCTTTTCTAGACTATTCAAGATGACGTTCACAATAAATAATTTGAAATCAAATGAGTCATCAAGCATATTGATGAAGCAAGATATGAGCATGTCGCTCTCAATTACTACTTTGACGAAGACAGATCATTTTTCAAATTCGCTGCAATTTCGTGCATCTGAGCTGATTCAAGACAGTCGTGTGCTCTATGTTTTAACTTCTTGCATTTGAAGCAAAGTTCTTTTTTAAACAACTTCTCTCTAGCAGAATTGACGTTCGATATTCTGAGTTTCTTTTATGCAAAGATTGAAGCTGAAATCGCAGTAGTGATCATCGTCAAGATGTCAGCGATAGAGCAAACGACTTGAATTATTGATGTTTTGAAAACTGATCGAGCATTCAATTTCATCAATCGAACGTCGACTTGTATGCAAATGTCAACAAATTCGTTCAAATTCATAGTTCGTTCATTGATCATGACTCGCTGAAGATCTGAGCTAATCTTATGCTGAAGATCATCTAGTAAAGTTTCGTTATTGTATTCTAGTTTTGCACTAAGTCTCTGAAATTTCATTCAAAATTTATGAAAGAAGATCTTGTTTTGATACAGCTTCAAGAACTGTTGTTGAGTTGTGTGATGTTGATTGAGATCGTCGTACATCTTATTTATGATCAACAGTATCTTTTTTACTTCAAGAAACGAGTTCGTGATCATGTTTTTCATTCTGAATGCTATGTGTTTGATCGTCGTTTCACTGACTCAACTTTTCACATATGCAATCTTCATTTCTTCGATAGAAAAATGATTCTTGTTCATCTTCAGCTTATTTTGCATTTGAAACAATCAATTATTCACATTCTGTCTTGAATCTTCAAACAGAAGTGAGTCAGATAGCTTGATCAATCTCAAGAATCAATCTTTCGAAATTGAAGTGCTTAGTTGACTTGATGTTGCTTCTAGATAATGTATAATCACGTTCTTTTTCTTCATCTCTTTCTGTAGACACGTTCAAACAGCATTCAACATTATCTGCGTAACTTTCAACTTGATGTTAATAGCTTTCAATTCGATGTTGATCTTGTTGACATCATTCAACATCTGAATCATGTCATTGTGAATCTTGATTTCAATGTCATGCTGTTGACATATGTACTTGATAAAGACAACGAGATCGTCTGCTTTATGAGCACTTATTCAAGCATTCAGTTCAGTACTGATGCTGATCTTGATCATTTTGTGATCAAAGAGCAACGTGTTCATGTTCTCTTCTTCTGTATTCAACGACGCATTCATGTTTTCTTCTTCTGATGCTGTTCAATTCTGTGATAGAAGTGATTCTTTTCTAGCATTTTGAAGTTTGTAGCAAGCAATGCTCACTGATTCTGATTCTGTGCTTCTAGTCATTGTGTGAGTAGAAAATTGCTGATCGAGATTCAACTGAAATTTCTGATTTCAGTTCTAGAACAACATGTTCATATTCTTCTGTTCTTCTGTTCTGACGACAAGCTCAGTAAAAAGTTAGTCTAGAGCAACGCGTTCGTGTTCTTCTGTTCTGTTCTAGAAATTTCTTGATTTCTAATGAGTCTTCTGAGCTCGATTTTCAAATTTCGATTCTGATTTGAGTTTGAGTGATGTAGCTTGTTTTTATATCATCTACACGTTGATAGCAAGATTGATGAGCTTTGAACTAATGTTATGAGTCTGCATAGAGCGAATCATATAAGTGTATTCTAACTAGAAGTTCAAAGCTGAAGTAGAAAGAAGATGCAACACGACGTGAGTTTTACTCATGAAGACACGCTAGATCGCTAGCGTGTCAACAACAGCTTTACTCACAACTTTATACTAGTCTATGTTAAACTAATCAGGCTAATCAGAAGTAACAGAGATGCATGCTCGTAACAATTACAAAAGTTCATGCATACAATTGAGATGATCAAAACAAAATTGCTGAAACTAGATTAAAATGATGATGATTAAATTGATGACTTGATTCATTGAACTGTGAAATAGATTCAATGAATTAAAATTATTTAAAATATCAATGATTTATGTTTTAAATTGAATTGATGATCTGACATTATGACAATAACTTAGACTGATCGCGTCAAGTCGAGTACTTGACTCGTCAAGACTTGATTCGAGTCAGAATTCTTGACTTGAGTATTTAAGTCAAGTCAGAAAATTCAACTCAAGTATTCAAGTCGAGTCAGAAGATTGAGATCAAGTATCGACTTGAAATTCTCGATTCGACTCATCAAGACATGAAGCAAAGTACTACTAATATTTATCTGAGTGTCTGATAATGCAACAGAATAATGCAAACAACGAGAAGAGAAATAAATTCATTTGTTTCACGTAAGTCTTTCAAATATAATGACGTAATAGATTCAAAAATAGTAAATCTTGACGTTTAATATCATTTTCAATTTCTTAATGAGTTGAGTCGAGAATTCAAATTGAGTATCGACTCGAGATCAATATCAAATCAAGTCAAAATGTTGAAATCGAGTATTTGAGTTAAGTCAGAAGATTGATATCAAAACTTGATTCAACGATCAGTTTATAATAACTTTTCTCTTCAAGATTGAACTTCTGCAAGATGATAAGAAGAAACAAGATAAAATGAGAAAGAATTGAAGATGAAGACTGAAACAAGATGAGAATTGATGTAAATGCATTTTAATGTGATGAAGCACAGATGAGACTGAAATAAATCTGAGTCACATTTGAGTCAAATCTGAGCAAGATTTCTGTAAAATGAAATGAGATGAGACACATTTTAATGTAATGATGCACAGCAAAATTGAAACACATCTGAATCACATCTGAATTAAATTTAAACAAGATGTCTGAATCAGATCTAGATAAAATCTGAGTCAGATTTGAGTAAAAGAAAGATGAAATGCAGTTTAATGTGATGATACACAATGAGATTAAAATACATTTGAATCACATTTAAGTCAGATTTAAACAAAATGTTTGAGTCAAATTTAAACAAAATCTGAGTTAGATCTGAGTTAAGTTGAAATGATGAAGATTGAATTTAAAGTTCTTGACATTGACATTGAGATATCACATATGATAGTACATGTGATTCTTCAACGACAGAGTTGATAAAATGATATTCATTGAGTGCTTGCTCATAATTATTCAGAAGATGAAAAGACTTTCAAGTAAAAAAATGATTTTCTCAATCAATATAATACTTGAGCAGAGATGAATTATAGCATCTATCATGCTTGAAGTTTAGTATGCTGTTTATAAACTGATCATCAAGTTGAGTTTTAAATTGACATTTTAAACTCAAATTAAGATTGAGTCAAGTTGCTCACATTTTCAACTTAATGTGACTCGACTCAACTGAAAATTGAGTCAATTCAACTCAATTCATCAAGAACTTAAGCTTGATGTCAAAAAATTTAAATATAGAATTTTTTCAATTTTTGACTTTTGCATTATCTTTTTGCATTATCTTTTAATAGAAAGTCATGAAGAAGAATATGAAGATCATTTAATAGAAAATCATGATGAGAAACATGAAGAGAAACATGAAGAGAAACATGAAGAGAGTCATGATGAAGAACATGAAGAGAAACATGAAGAAAAACATAAAGAGAGTCATGACAAGAAACATGAAGAGAAACATGAAGAAAAAACATGAAGATCATTTGACTTTGATAGAGAGTCATGACGAGAAAACATGATAGAAAGTCATGAAAAGAATCATGAAGACTGTTTAATCAAGTTATTTACATTTATTTAATATCTTGTTGAGTCAAGTTAAGTTTTTAAGTTGAGTTATTGAGTCAAGCATCTCAACTCGACTCAAGTGCTTAAGTTCAACTTCTCAATTCAACTCAACACTTTTTCAAAAAAATTTCAACTTGATTTGACACTTTTTAAGTTGAATACTTAACTCAAACTTAAGTACTGAACTTGATGCAATCAGTTTAGCTGTTTACATATCAGAATCTTTTATCATTCTTGATGACAATGAGTTCTTGAGATTTTTGACGTTGATTTAAAAGAAAGTCACTTGTGATATGATTCAGAAGAGTGACATGAAAGACTGAATGAATCTTCATGAATGTTGAAAAATCTAACTTGATGATCAGAAAATTGTTCTCAAAAACACGCTTGATCTTGAAGAAATCAACATTATAATCATCTAACTTGACAGCAAGATGAGCGATGCTGAGATTGCAAGCATTCAGTCAAACTTCATCTTCAACGAAGTATTTAAAACAAGAACGACAAGAGAGATTGACATTGAATTCATAAATGATCTGAGCTATAAGCATCTCATCACGTAGATGCTTAGTTAGTTTCTTCATCTTCTTGATGAACTTTTTGACATTGATTAACTTGTCTCAAGCTTGAAACATAAGATTCTTAAACAAAGATTCAAAAGATTCAAAGTTTAAACATGAGTTTTGACTTGAATTGATCAAGAAGAATGATGTTAAAGTGATTAATAATGATGTATTATTGATGATAAATTCAACTTTAGAAAGTCATTTAACTCAGTCATTCTGCATGTAGTTGACGAAGACTTGAAAATAATGCTTCATGACAGCATTGACTCTCTTGATTTGATCATCGATTTCAAAGTGATACATCATTGATAACTTAACATTTATCTTCAACATTTTACACATATGCTTTCAGACATTGAAGATGAATTGTGTAGCTCAATCAGATATAAAGAACTTGAGTAAATTATGATATTTTCAAACATGAGCATAAAAGTAATTGATAACTTCTTCAACTTTCATAAAAGTAGTGAGAACTAAATGTTTCATTTTGATAAAATGATCAACAAAAATTAAAACATATTTATATATGATACTCATGAAGATATTGAGCGATAAAGAATTTACATAGTTCATGAAAACATCACATCAACAACGTTTGAAAACTGAAAGAGAATACAATCATTCTTGAGTTCATTGTCTAAAGAGCTTGAAACGTGTGCACACGTAACAGTTTCATACGAAGCGTTAAACATACTTATAAATGTTTGATCATCAGTAAACTTGATTAATCAGTTTATAGCTTTTTGCTCTTTCTGAATGATCATCAACAACATTATCATGAGCGAGCTGAATGATATGAAGACGTAGTTTATCTGAGTTGAGCATGTACTTTCTTTCTTGAAAGTACAAATGATTCTCATGTTCTTCACACTCGACTAGAGAAATCTTGTTATGATGTTGTGCTTCATTACAAAGTGCTTCAATTATCTGAGCTGTGAATTTATCATTGATTTCGACTTGCTTTCATAATGTCTGAGTGAGAATATCAGCAAAATCTTCATTAAGATTCAGAATGTTTTAATCTAGCTGAGACTTGACATCTTCAACATTGAATTCTTCAATTTCTAGATTCATGAAAGTTAAAATTTACAAGAGTGTTGAAATAATTGAAAAGAGATGTAACTAAACTGAATCTAAAGCGATGCTTTGTAACTGAAGCTTCATGACTTTGATGTTGAAGATGTCAAAAGCGAGATTCTTAACAATATTAAGATCTAAAACATGAGTTTTCAGAAATGTTTGATGTTAATATTGATGTCAAGAATTGAATGTATTCTTCTTTTTAAAGAAATTTTCTGAGCAACGTGTCAAAGCATTCAACTTATCATCAATCTTGTTGAAATGATAAGCGATGCAATAGTTGAATCTAGATAGAAACTCACTTCAACAAGCTTAATGATGATTCAACTGCTTAATTGACATGAAATACTTAAGATTTTTATGATTCGTGATCATCTCAACAGAATAGATAAAGTCTTCAAGCTCTGATCATCATTTCTTGAAAGCATGAACAATGATCATAAGTTCTTTATCGTAGATCTCATAGTTACACTCGACTGAGTTATGCTTCTTCAAAAAGTAAGTGATTGAATGAAGAATCTCATTCTCATCATATTGAAAGAGAATATCTTTGAACACATAGTTCAAAGCATCAATTTCTATCACAATCTTGTGATTTGAATTATAATGATGAAGAATAATTTCAAAAGTGAAAACTTTCTTAAGAATGTTGAATGCAATCTGACATTTCTGAAATCAGACAAAGAGTACATCTTTTCTGATAAGATGAGTGAGCGAAGTAGTTATTTTACTATAATCATAAATGAATCTTTTATAAAAGTTCGTGAAATTTAAAAAACTTTGAATGTCTTTAACATTGATCAAGATGAGTTAATTGACAATGATGTTTATCTTAGAAGAGTTTATCTTAATCTTTTTGATGATGATTATCAATTCTAAATATGAAACTTAAGTGATGTGAAACTTGCATTTGATTATATTCATCTGAAGATCTGCTTCTTGCAGCTTTTGCAGAATGAGCTTGACATGAATTTCATGCTTGAGTTCATTGTTGAAATAGATCAAGATGTCATTCAGATAAGCTGTATAGAACTTATTTAAATGTTCATAAAAAGTATTGTTGATGTACTTCTGAAACAAGACAAACTTATTACATAAATTGAAAAGCATGATTAAATACTTGAATAATTCAAATTGAGTGCAAAAAACGATGAGAGCTTCATTTTCTTCTTTGATTTAAAGTTGATTAAACGCAGAAATGATATTCAGCTTGATAAAGATTTTAGCTCGACTTAGATGATTCAGCGTTTCTGAAATCAGAGACAGAGAATATCAATTCTTGACTGTGATAACGTTTAAATCTCAATAGTTCATGCAGAAGCAAAGTTCTTCTTTGAATTTCTTGATGAAGAGAACAGAGATGATTATTTGAGAGCAACTGACTTGAATGAAATCTTTGCTCAAATTCTCATTCAGATAACAATGAAGTTCTAGAATTTCATCACGACTCATGTTGTACAAAGCAAAGACTGAGAATTGAGCATCTTCTTTAAGATGTATAACATGATCATGAGCTTAATGCAAAGACAAGATATCAACGTTCTTCTTAAAGAAGACATTTAAAAACTTGAAATATTTGAATGATAGAATTGTGACTGAATCGACATTCTTACTTTATCAATAGACTTCAAGATCTTCTTGTGTCATGAATGCAGTTAAATGAAATTTCTTTTTCATTTGATGAAGATTCAAATGATGATTCTTATCATATATATTGTCTTGAGAACAAGATGAGAATTGAGCAAGAGTTAAGCTGTTCTTTGAATAAATAGTCAAAGTTGCATAACGCGATTTTGACTCGTCAGAATCTAGATTAGAAAATGAGATTAACTCAAGATTCAAGAAGACATTGATTTTCTTTAAAGTGATGCTAAACACTTCAATGTCTTTGACATGAGCAGCATGATCAAAGCTTCAAGCTTTCAACTAGACTGATCATCGAGTCGAGTTTCGAATTGACATTTTGAATTCGACTCGACTTGAAGTCGAGTTGCTCACATTTTCAACTTAACTCGACTCGACTCGACTAGAAATCGAGTCAATTTGACTCGACTCGTCAAAAACTTGAGCTTGATGTCAAGAGAGTTAAATATAGAAATTTAGAACAACATGTTTGCTTGTTCTTTGCATTATCTTTTCACATTACTCATTGCATCGTCTATATATTGCATTAGCTTTTCGCATTACTTATTACATCGTCTATATACTATCTTCAAGCTATTAACAACTATTGTTGTTAATACAAACTATTCTATAAAATGTTTAGTTCGTTGACAACTTTCAATCTGTCTGACGAAAGTGTTTTGCATAGTTCATCTTCATATAATCTTCATTCTGAAGACTTCGCAAGTCAAGTTCAATGATCTATGAATTCTTTACATCATTCTGAAAAGATGAAAACTAAACAAGAAGCGATTGACAAAATTCAGCAGAATTTTTCACAGCTCAAGCTAAGAGAGAATAGCGAGTATGTTCAATGAACTTTGAATACAGATAGCTCTTTTCTACAATGATGATCTCAAATCTCTGTTGTCGAGAGTATTCAAAACAAGACTCAAAAAAAGATAAACAATTCACTCTGATTCAGAAAGACTACAGGCGATAAGCAATCTGATATATGAAATCACTTTATACAGTTGACTTCGATTGTTGAAAAATTGTCTAAAATCTCATGCAAAATCTGCAATAAGATTATGAATCATTCTACAGCTTTTGATAGCTTCAGCACGTCTGCTATGAAAAAGCATCTTGAATCAGACTTTTGCGCAGCGACAGAGCGAAAACGCGAACACTCGCAATCACAAATTGAACTGACTTTCGAATAAGTAAGTCATATCTGATAATGCAAATTGATAATGCAAAATTGGCAAATTATTAAAAGAAAAGTCATATCAAGTTAGTCTCTGTCTTCAATCAAGAGAATTGAGAAGATCAATTATGTAAGATCTTTGTTGACTTGAATCTACTCTTTCGAATTGTTGATAACAAGCAATTTCGAAAGCTGCTACAAATGCTTCGTTCAGATCTGCAGATTGCATATTGCACAAAGATGACAATCATGATTCTCTCATACTATAAGAAGATTTGTGATAAGATCAGATTGAATCTTACAGAATCACGACGTGTCTCTATTGCTTTGAACGCATGATCTAGTTCTCAAAGAGTAGCGTACTTGAGAGTGTTGATATACTGAGTCGATGTTGAATTTCAGTTTCGTGAACATCTTATTGAATTTACGTCTTTCAATATTGAGCATATCGATCGTCAATTGATGATGAAGCTAATGAAAATTCTGAAGAACTACGCTATTAAGAACAAGCTTTTCGAAATTGTTATCAATAATGCAAGCAATAATAGTATCTTGAAAGAGAAACTTGAAAAGATCATGAGTCATCACGGGTTTCGATGAGACAGAACACAGAATTTCATTAATTGTCTGACTCACATCATCAATCTTGTGACTCAAGATTTTATTCAAGCTCTTGAATCAAAGACAATAACTGATAATGTTATTGCTCAATTAAAGAATGATCAAGTGCAAGATATTGAAACAAGCAGAGAATTATCTGTTGTGATCAAAAAGATATTGCTTCGAATGATAATGCAAAAAAGTAATGCATTTATTAATCATGAAATTAGATTCGTGCTCTGATGATAGCTGTCAACGATTCTTCTCAGCGATTGATTCGCTTCAGAGCTTTTCAAGAGCAGAATGACAAAAGATCTAGAAAACTGATACAAGATATTCACATTCGTTGAAACTCTACGTACTTGATGCTTCGTTGAGCATATCAACTACGCGAATTTGTTGATCTTTGAACAGAGAAATACTGCAAAGATTTCAAGATCACAAAGATCAAACTTGATGAAAGCAAGTGATTCATGATTTTGCTTGTTGACAATCTATTAAATCTTTTCTACGAATGCACTTTAGAAATGTTATGAACAACTAATGCAGATATTCACTTGAGATTTCGAATATTTAATGCACTTTTCAATCATCTTGAGCAGATTGAAAAGAATATAAGAAGAAGTACTTGCTCATCGAGTGCTGTTATAGTAAAGACTTGTGAAAAAGTCTCAATCAAACTTGCGAAGTATTATGTCAAGATCGAAGACAGTGATGAAACAATATATAATTTTGCAAATATTCTGAATTCTACAATGAAGCTAGATCTTTACAAGACTTGAAATGACAAAGACAATGAAGATACAGATCATGATGAAGAGTTTGTTCACTACGAGATCAAGTACAAGACAGAGTTCAAAGAGTATTTTCATTGTTACTACGAAGATTCAGCTGTTGATTTGAGAGCAGAAGCATAAAGAGCAAGAAGTGATGCTGACGAGATAATGCATTATAATAATGCATTTAATCATTTACTAATGATCTTGTAGTCTGTTGCAACTGTTAGAAGATCATTGTTTCGACAATCTTAGTGTGCTCGTTCTTTTCAAGACAAAGATGATCAATATCTTTGCACTGATGTTATAAATGAGAAATGTTCAACATGACAATTTTGAAAAGACAATGCTTCGAATTTTTCTAGATTGACGCAAATGACTAAAGATGTTCTTTCATGCTTGATATTCTTGATAGATATTGAGCGAACTTTCAGTCTTGCTAGAAGAGTATGTTGATGAAATCGATCACAGATGAGTTCAAAAACGATGAAATAAATAATGCTGATGAAGTATTACAATCGAACTAGAAATTTGAATTCAGATGAAACTATTACTGAGCTTTGAAATATTTATTGCAGAGAGAAGAATGATGATTAAGAGATCAACGAGTCTGCTGATTCATTTCAAGTATCTTTGAAGACTGTTCTGATGCAGATTTATTCATAGATCTGCAATATCATTTCATTTATTAAAAGTCTTGCATTTAAAGCAAGTACTTATTAGAAGTACAATTGAGTCAATGCACAAGAGTAATGCACAAGAGTAATGTGAATGTGATTTCAAGAATTACACTGTTTATTTAACTGATAAAGACAGACATTTTCTAATCTGTCTTGAAAAACATGACATCAAGATTCATCATGAGATTCTTCATAAATCTCATATTTCTATCTTGAATGATGACGTGTTTGACATGAATTGTTGTCAAGTTGATGTCTGCATAGAGCAAAATGTCAATGAAAATTCTACAACAAAAGTGATAATGCGAAAGAGTAATGCACTTACTTTTCATGAATGAAATCATAAAGTCTTCAACGACTTCTTGCAGAGCACTCAAGACAGAGCGCTGAATGCAATAGTCATAAAGTAACATATTTGCTTTAGCACAATCGTGCATAATCTCTCTCACAAGTCTTTCGAAGATCATTTTTGAAATAAGATTTTCGAATGACTTCTGATATTTTCAAATCTCATGCAGTGCTATCGTGTCTGATTTGTAGCGTCGTTTAGTTTTCTGTCGCAAAGCATTAGCATGTCAGTAGATAATGCATTATCAATGTGCATTATCTTTTTAGTAGATTCAAATACTGAACTTGTTTCTTTGATAACATAATTGTCAGTTGAATTCATCGAGTTCTTGCGTGCTGATGAACATTCTAAAAAATAACTTGTCAGCAATAAACAAGTCATATTGCATTATCAGTATGCATTATCTTTAATACGCTTGATGCATGTCATAGTCTATGATGTTTATCAAGAATTCAAGATTCAAGAATAATTGTTTTGATTTTGATGTTTGAATGTGTTATTTCTTGAAGCGTTGATTACTAAATTCTAAAATCATAAAATGATTCAAGAAATAGTATGAAAAATGAAAATGAAAAAGTGAAAAAGAAATTGCAAGAAATATTGAATATGTGTTAAGAATAATAATTATTTTTTTCTCGTTACACTCAAATTCATCTCACTTTGTGAATTTTCTCTTACTTTACAAAATTCTCTACAAGTTCATATTCTATCAAACTACTCAAATTTCATCGATACTATTGCATTACTCAAATGCATCATCAAGAGAACAATGCTGACTTCAACAGATAATTTTCACTCTGTTCAACGATTCAGAAATAATTCTTCGTCAAAATCAATTCATCTCACTTGATGAATTACTCTCTACTTTACAAAATTCTCTACAAGTTCATATTCTATCAAACTATTCAAATTTCAATGATACTGTTGCATTACTCAAATGCATAATCAAGAGAACAATACTGACTCTAACAGATAATGTTCACTTTATTCATAAACTCAAAGTCTATCACAAGTTGAAATCATGGTGAAAATTGATTCAATGAGATCAAAGAACACTACAAGCGACATAACAACAATCATGTAGCTTTGTTTAAATGATTACACAAACTTAAACTCTTCAACGTTTGAAAAGAAGTGAATGAGATCGACAAAGCAGCAATGAAAGACAATGTAAGAGATGAGATAGAACAAGAGCGAAAGAACAAAGATATTCATGATAATGCATCTCAGTAATGCAATACTAGATAAAGCGCTGATCTGTTTATAGTCAAATGCTTTAAGTTGAAAATCAGACGCAAAGCGAATGCTGAGATTGTCACTGAGATGATAAAGCTTTTCGATATAACTGCTGCAACACAAGATGCAAATACTATTGCAGAGAAAATTGCTTTGAAAGTAACGAAGATATGCATTATTTGTATGCATTATTTCTCAGTTGTAGAAACTAATATCAATTTTAGAAGACAACAACAGACGAGCTGAACGTGAGTGAAGATATATTAAAATTTATGATCTTTATAGTTCACTTAATTCAATAAAGAATTCTTCATCATGATGATTTGAAGAAGTTAAAGCAGACTGATGATACTAATTCTATAACAGCTTTTCAGAATTTTGCAACAGAATTCGTCACTCTCTCAACTGTCAAAGAACGAGAAATTCAGAATTCAATACATGCAATAAATTCTAATTCAAATGATCTCATCATAGTAAAAAACGATGACGCAGAGATGTGCTATGAAGCAAAGAAGAATGAGAAGAAACTACAACATGATGAATATGAGATTATCAGTAGTGAGAAGAACGAGAATAATGAAAGTGAAAAGAAAATAATAGAGCTGTTCAACTAGCGAACAGCGCTTATCTTACTTTCTAAGTTCTAATCATAACTCATAATCTTATAAATTCATAGTGCATTATCTTTTTGCATTATCATGAAGAGTGTTTGATAAAATCATAGAAAGTCATGATGAAAATCATAAAGTCTTCATGATGAAGACTGTTTGATCAAGCTATTTACATCTATCTAATATCTTGTTGAGTTGAGTCGAGTTGTCAAGTTGAATTGTCGAGTCAAGCTTCTCAACTTGATTCAAGTTCTTGAATTCAACTTCTCAACTTGACTCAACACTTTTTCAAAAAAATTTCAACTTGACTCAACACTTTTCGAGTCGAGTACTCGACTTGACGCGATCAGTCTACTTTCAACTCAACTATGTCAAGTTGTATAAAAGATCGATTGAATTGATCTGCTTGAAGAATAACAGAAGTTCTAAAAAAGAAAGAATTTCAACACTTGATTTTTGATGAGTATTTTTTTTTGAATGACTTGAAGAATACAATTAGAAGCTTTTTGTTTCAGATGAAAGACAAAACTGAATGAGATTTATTTCTTGTAAATGAGCTGAATATTAGTTGACTTCTTGTGAATGAACGAGAGATTATATTACTTCTTGTGAGCAGATGAGAAACTGAGTTACTTCTTTCAAGTGAATGAGAAACTAGATTACTTCTTGCAAGCGAACTAAAAACTAAATTACTTCTTTCAAGTGAATAAAAAACTAAATTACTTCTTGCAAGTGAACTGAGTGCTGAATTGCTTCTTGTGAACAATCTGTAAACTGAATTACTTCTTGTGAATGATCTGTAGACTGAATTACTTCTTGTAAATAATTCATGAACTGAGTTGCTTCTTGTGAGTGAATTGAGAGCGAGACTGAGAGAAAGTTACTTTGTTAACTTTGAATGAGAAATTTTCTTCTTGTTGATTAAGATTATAAATCTTGACGAGAAATAAACAACAATGATCAAGATAAAAGAAGAAAAACAAGATAAGAATATTATGCTCAAAATTGACATCAATGACGTGATGATGAAGTCATGATAAACTCATGATGATGAGATATTGACTTAATTCAATGATATAAAAGAATAGTCTTTTAATGTGTTCATCAAAAATCATTGTGATTTCAATGATATAAGTAATGTCATCAATTAAAGTGACTTGATCATTAAATTCTTGAAGTCTGCAAGAATGAATTAATTGATGCAAGAAAAAATGATGTTGTTACGTGAAGAATTTATTCATAAAAACATAAGCAAAAACTTCACTATCAATCAAAGCAAGAATGAGAACTCTAGATTAAGCTTGACGTAGAATACAAAATATTATTATGTGATTATCTTTGAGTGTCAAATTAAATTCAAAGAGTTTCAAGATAAATTTAGCAAAAAACTTTCTATATGATTGAAGTGAGAATGAAAAGATTGAGACTAGTAAACAAGATGATATGTATACAAATCTCTGAGTGCAACTTAACTCAAAGACTAAACTTTTCTTATGAACAGCAAGACTTCTTCATTTATACTGATGACATCACTGTCGTAAATGTTCATGATATGCAAAGTAAAAAACTTTTTATTTGAGCATTCTTTAACAATTTTACTCAAATGTTGCAATTTGCAGTAGTAGCACAGCTTTCACTTATTGCAGATTTTCTTGATCTCAGAAATGATCAAAGTCTTATCTTAAATGATGATAATAACAAAGTTTAAATTCATTGATTCATCAAGAAATGAGAAAGAAAAAGATGAAGATACTGTTGAGATAACAGTCACAGAAATGATGATCTTTGAATTTTAAGAATTACTAGTCATTGCAAAGACATTCTTGACTTTGATAAATGAAATGATGACAAAGATGAAGCAAGATTGATAATGCTTAAGCTGCTGAAACTCTTTATTGATGTCAGAAAATGCTTGAATTCATTAATGAAAGATAAATGATTGAGTTTCATTGAGATTTCATCAGAAGAAAATGATGACTTGAGTAAAATAATTGACATTACGCTTCAAACAGTCAATCAATGAGAAATCTTTCATCAAAGAACATTCTTTCTTTTGATAAAAAAGATTGTAATAGTCAACAAAGCTATTCATATTTTACTTCAGAGTTTCGTGAAGATATAAATGAACATCTTCTATCTTGAAAGAATTGTTGCAGCAATGACGTAACTTGTGTTGTCAATCTGCAAAGATGAAAATGATACAGAGATCATTAACTCGATATTAATTCATTAGATTGTGAGTCTTCTTATTTATGATGAGTCGTGACTCGACATAAATGATCTTGACTTAATGAGAGAAATAATGATCATCGTTCATGTTCATGCGCTGTATCAGACTCTGCTTTCATGCATTCAATCAATCTTTGTTCTTCTTATACTTAAATATGTTGAGAAGCTTCTTGAATTTAGAAGCAATGAAGACAGTGACAAAATTTGCAGAGAAATGAATGATGAAAAGAGATTGATTGTTCAAGATTTGTGCAACGATTTGAGTTATTATTACAAAAGACTGAGAATTCAATTTTATATAGATTGAAAAACTGAGAATGATGAATGAAGATGAAATAATAACATCATGTTGTCGAACTTGATTTTGAAGCTTATGCATTATGTGAAAGATTTTAACTGAATTTTCAATCACACTTTAAGTGAACTGTTCAACAGCACGCTCATTGTCGATCAAGAAATTGTAAGATGACTTCATTTAAGCAAAAAAGTAACTAGGCAAGATTTCAATATATGAAAATGTTGCAGAAAGTGTAAATCTTTCATAATGTCAAAGACTGAGTTAAACTAAAGATATTATTAATATAAAAGATTAATATTATTATTACTTTGATAGAATCTAAATACAAAATAATACATCAAATAATGTATAAGATGAAAGACAAAGAGTGAAAGAAAAGAACGAAAGCTCGACTTTTATATACATGAATTGAGCAGAATCAAGACTAAACAGTAGTTTTATTGACTTAAGATTGCAAAAGTTTGTGCATATGACTAAAATGATCAAAACAGAATTGTTGAAACTAAATTAAGATGATGATGACTAGATTGATGACTTGATTCATTGAACTGCAAAACAAATTCAATGAATCGAGATTATTTAAGATATTGACAATTTATGTTTTAAATCAAGTTAATGATCTGATATCATGACATAATTAAACAGTTCATATTTATGAATAAATCTTTATTCAGTGAGATCACAAATTGATATTATCAAGTTTATACTTTTATTGATTAATTAACTCACTATTAAGTTTTTAAAATAAAAAAACATTACTGAAGTATTTTTTCAATTTATATGAAAAATGAATATTTATTTTATATAAACATTTCTGAAGATTGATTTAATAACAAAACTTTCTTTCAATGATTAACAGATGAATTATTATCTTTATGCAGTTTTTTTTCAATTTTAAAAAGTATAATCATCATGAATAATGCAAGTATTCATTGCAATAGTTGAATTAAAAAACTTATTATTTTACATGAATATTAAATAAATTATTTATCTTATTGAATTAAAGATTTATTACTGATATAAATGTCAAATGTAATATTTATCTTTTTATTCATTGAATTATAATTTTATAAAATTCACTTTCAATATAATAATAATAATAATAAGTTCATACATTTTTGTGACATCAATTAAATTGACTCATGAAGAACTTTATGCTATGTGTGTCGAGTGAACAAAATTCTCTGAGATAGAAAATCACTCGTTATTTATACAATTACTTTACGCAGTTAAAACAACAAGATTAAAACTATGTATCAAATTTGTTCACGTTGATTACATATTAAAGAATGAGTGTTCTAGTCACTTTAAATTACTTCAGAAGCTTCGTTTTCATCATCATTCTTGCTGCTGCTCTGAGATCTTTCATGATTGCAATGATTATTCAATAGTTTAAGAAGTCAATGTCATGTAACATTCTTGATTGCTGTTACGATCCTAGCTACGCACCTATGTTGGTAGCTATGTTGGTGGCTATGTTGATGACTATCGCCGGCCGCTCGCCGCTAGGCTATAGGGTTGTTCCGAGGCCAACCCTATTCAGGGTT